>Ga0068876_10000266_pt1 | contig 41708 bp, 41 predicted proteins | sample NOAtaG_6_FD_66442 | JGI IMG/M metagenome (GOLD analysis project Ga0068876, IMG submission 66442) | Freshwater lake microbial communities from Lake Erie, under a cyanobacterial bloom - NOAA_Erie_Diel5S_2200h metaG | ecosystem: Environmental > Aquatic > Freshwater > Lake | place: USA: Ohio, Lake...
GTGGCCGACCTTCGCCTCCGCTGGCAGGAAAATGCCTGGAGCCTTTTTGCAGAAGCGACCAATCTGACGAATACCGCCTACACCGAGACCAACCTCGTACCTATGCCCGGAAGATGGTTTTCGCTGGGCCTATCACTCGAGTTTTTGAAATAGACGGGGGACGGGAGACGGGAGACGGTGGACGGTGGACGGTGGACGGGAGACGGTGGACGGGAGACGGGAGACGGGAGACGGGAGACGGGAGACGGGAGACGATGGACGGGGAGACGGGAGACGGGGAGACGGGAGACGGGAGACGGGGGGCGGGGAGATTGCATAAAGCCCACGGCAGTCCTACTCCTGCTTGTCCATCAGATTTGTCAGCGCGGGCCCTATTCCGGGAAAACGGAAATTAAACCCGGCCATCAGGATTTTTCGCGCGCTCACCCGCGTACTATCCAATACCACATCGGCCATTTCGCCCATCCCCATCCTCAGGAATAAGGCTGGTACGGGAAACCTGAACGCCTTAGTCTGGCACGCTCCTACGAGCTCCTGAATAAGTGTCCGGTGACGTACCGGGGTGGGTGCCACGGCATTGAATACCCCCTCGAGGGTTTCCTGTTGCAGGGCGAAAAGAAAAAGCCTGCACACATCTTCAATATGGATCCAGGAATACCACTGAAGCCCATTGCCCAGATAGGGAGCCAGGTGTAATCTCAGGGGCATTGCCAACTTCTCCAGGGCACCCCCTTTAGCCGAGAGTACGATGCCGATGCGGAGGACTACCGTGCGTACCCCCGTCGTGGCCACGCCGTTTATTGCTGTCTCCCATTCCATACAGCTCTCCGAAAGAAACCCCGATCCCGAAGGACTGTGCTCATCGAGCCAGTTTTCGCCGGAGTCGCCGTAGAAACCAATTGCAGAAGCAGCTATATATCCCAGCGGTTTTTTCTGCATTTTCAAGATCGCTTCCCGCAAAGCATTGGTGCCGTTGACCCGGCTGGAGATAATCGTTTCCCTGCGCGCCTTCGTCCAGGGTTTGTCTGCAATACCTGCGCCCGCAAGGTTGATCACATAAGATACCCCCTCCAATGCGGCAGGGTCAACCTTTCCGGTATCGGGATCCCAGGAATAAGTAGGAAAAGCTGCAGATGGATTTGGTTTACGGCTCAGATGGCGGACAAGATAGCCTTCACTCGCCAGCATCCCGCTCAGGTGGCTTCCGATTAAGCCGGTACCGCCAGCAATCAAGATAATAGTCATTCCATAGTTGTTTACGGGGCTGCATCATAAGTTTTTTCAGAACGGGCAGGGAATTGCCAGACACTTTAGCTTTTTCAGGGCAATATCCAGCTGCTACCATCAGCAGTACAAAGGTTGGGCGCTGCTTTGGCCGCACCGGCCTGCAAAAGCCCTCTGTGCTACCAAACCATACCGGCCATATCGTCAAAAATATCAGACTTGTTCTGCTGGCGTTCCTACAGGACTTTTCCGAGAAACTGCCGCTCTATGAAGCAACCCCAAGGGGGTTAACAATAAACCTGTTGAAGTTTGCAAAATATTATTTCGTGGCAGCGGTTGTCTTTGGTGGCAAAAGCACCTTTTTTCACAACCCCACACCTGTGCACCGCCCGGAATAAAAGACGTTTTCACTCCCAATAAACCTTTTTCTGTTGTACAGGCGCGCTGTCCACCCTCAAAATGCCATAGACAAAAAACAGTTTATTTTCTCCCCCTGCAGACCCGTCGCAAAAAGTCAATTAAATTCCCCTCAAGTCAATGTAATTTTTAGGCATATCTTTGCCCTGTATGAAAAATAATGCCCGGAAAGAGAAAAAACTTGTACTTTCCCGCTAAAATAAAAACTATTCATCATTAAGGAGGTGCCTATGTGTCGTTTATTTGTTTTTTGCTTGTTTTTAACTTTTTTTCTTCCTGTTTCCTGTAAAAAAGGCCCTTCTACGGCCACAAATTACAAAAGAACCTCCAACGCTGCCATCATACGCATAGAAGGTGAAGCAGACAGGCTGAACCCGTTGCTCATTACTACCGACAACGGCCGTATTGTTGTGGACAATATCTTTATGAACCTCCTCACCTATGACCCCGTTACCCTTCAGCTACAGCCCGATCTGGCCAAATCGCTGCCTCAAACAGAAGATATTCGCTCGGGTCCGTATGCCGGGGGCATTGCCTATTCCTTTGAAATCCTCGATGAAGCCACCTGGGACAACGGTGCACCGGTAACGGCAAAGGACTATATCTTCTCGCTCAAAGCAGTCGCCAACCCCCTGGTAAATGCAGCGCCCCTGAGATCCTACCTCGAAGGGTTCGGCGGGGTAGAAATTGACCCCACAAACCCAAAAAAATTCCGGGTTTTCCTTGACGAAAAAAATTATCTCGGCGAAGAAACCGTGGGCGGCCTGTTCCCTGTCCTTCCTGAATATCTGTTCGACCCCAAAGGCCTGCTCAAAGATATCCCGCTCACAGACCTCCTCGACCCTGAAAAAGCTGACGCGCTGGCTGAAAACGACCAGCGCCTGAAACAGTTTGCGGATGCTTTCAACTCAGAAGCCTATTCCCGCGATCCAACTATCATCAAAGGTTGTGGGCCATACGAACTTTTGCTCTGGGAAACCGACCAAAGGGTCATCCTCGGCAAAAAAGCCAATTGGTGGGGCAAAAAAATCCCCAGGCTCGCGGTAGGCCCGGACTCCCTGATTTTCAAACCCATCCCCAACCCCGCTACCGCACTCGCGGCCCTTCAAAATGAAGAAATAGACGCGATGGCCGGTATCCTGCCGGAGGACTTTCGTCGGCTCGAACAGGATTCCCTTTTTAAGCAACGCTACCAGCTCTTCACCGTCAACAGCCTGGCTTATTACTATATAGGTGTGAATGCACGAAAGCCCCTGCTTTCCGAAAAAGCCGTCCGCCAGGCCCTCGCACATATCATTGATGCAGATGAAATCATCAGAGAAGTATTCCAGGGATTCGGCGAACGCATTGCAGCACCCGTCCCCCCCTCTGCAAACTATTATCCCAAAAAATTAAAGCCTATACAGTTCAATCTCGAAAAGGCAAAAGGACTGCTTGCCGCTGCAGGTTGGAAAGACACTAACAACAACGGTATCGTAGATAAAGTCCTCGACGGAAAACGAGTGGAGCTGTCCGTCGCTTATCTGCTCAACGCAAGCAGCGAAACTTCCCGCAACATCGGCCTCCTCATCCAGGACAATGCCCGAAGGGCAGGGGTCGAAATCAGGCTCGAAGCAAAAGAGCCCACTGTACTGCTGGAACAACTCCGCGAACGCAATTTCGAACTCATCTCCGCGGGCCGCACCTTGTCACCGCTCTGGAACCCCCTCCAAAACTGGCATACCCAGGGCGACAACCGCTACGGCTTCGGCGATGCTACGACTGATGCCCTGATTGACGAAATCCTTCAGTCGATGGACGAAAAACAGCGCAACGATAAAATCGGCAAGCTCCTGGACCGCATCTATGACGAACAGGTAGAAATTTTTCTATTTGCGCCCAACGACCGTATCGCTATTCACAAAAGGTTTGATGCGGTCACGACTTCCTTTACGCCCGGCTTCGTCCCGGAACTATTGATGCTGAACCTGAAATAACTGCTCCGATCTGTGTATGCATTTCTTTTGCGGCGGCTCGCTACGCTGCTGCCCACCTTGATCGCCATTTCCCTGCTGGCCTTTGCCCTCGGCAAAATGGCCCCGGGGGATCCCGTAGAGTTATTACTGCGGCGCTCGGGCGATGAACAGATCAAGGACTTGAGGCAGGCAGATGAAAGCTACCGGCAGACCGTTCATGTCCTGGGTCTGGACAAACCGCTCTTTTATTTCAGCCTGCTCCCCCTGGCTTACCCGGACACCCTCTATAAAATCATTGACCCTGCCCACCGGAAAACCCTGCGCCGTTTATGTGCCCGGTATGGGGAATGGCCCCTTGTACAGCAATATTACCATTCCCTGCTGCGCTATATGGCCTATGCAACCCAGCAAAAAGGAAAAGTATGGATAGAAAGTGCCGCTGAATGTCGTCGCCTTTCCGAAGCCCTGCTCCTGGGCAGTACGCCCGGCGATACGCGCCGCCTGCTCCATCAACTCGCTGCCCTCCATAGCACCCGGCTCCCTGACCCGCCCGAACGCCAGGCCATAGAAAAAGCATTTTCGCGCTTGCAACAAGGCGCAAAACCCTGGAAACGCTACATTCCTGCTTTTTCCTGGTATGGTAAAGACAATCAGTACCACCATTGGCTCAGTGCTTGCCTGAAAGGCGATTTTGGCATCTCGTACCGCGACGGACGGGCCGTCGGCAGCAAAGTACGCTCTGCCTTGCGATGGACCCTATGGCTCAACCTCTTTTCCCTCGCCCTCGCCTATCTGCTTTCCATTCCCCTGGGCGTTTATATGGCGGTATATAAAAACCGTTTGTTCGACCGGCTGTCCCGGCTGTCCCTCTTTGTCCTCTATGCACTGCCTGCCTTTTGGGTAGGTACCCTCCTGTTGTTATTCTTTGCTGATCCCAACCTTGGGCTCAACTGGGTTTCGTTCAGTCAGGCCGGGGAATATCCACCGGATGCCGGTTTTTTGGAAAAGCGCCTCTCCGACTTGCGGCACCTTATTTTACCGGTAGCCTGCCTTACGTATGGGTCGCTCGCGTTTATCGCTCTTCAAATGCGCAGTGCCATGGCTGAAGCCCTGAGCCAGGATTTCGTCCGGGCAGCCCGTGCAAAAGGCTTATCGGAGAATGTAGTCATCTGGAAACACGCTTTCCGAAATGCCCTTTTTCCCCTGATTACCCTCCTCGGCAGTCTGCTACCCGGAATGATCGCAGGTGCTGTGGTCATTGAATCCATTTTCAACCTTCCGGGAATGGGAAAACTCACGCTGGAATCCATCTTTTCCCAGGACTGGCCGGTCGTTTATGCTGTTTTGCTCCTTTCCGCACTGCTCACGATAGGCGGCCTCCTGCTGGCCGATATCCTTTATGCCCTCGCCGACCCGCGGGTGCGCCTGGGCGAAACCAAAACCCCTGCCACATGAGCACCCCAAAAAGTAAAATACGGCAATTGCTGTCCAGGCCATCCGCCCGATTTGCTTTTGGGTATTTTTTTGCCCTTGCCCTGATTGCACTAATGGCGGATTTCCTGGCCAATGATAAACCCTTGTACTGTAAACTAGCGGGAAAGACTTATTTCCCGGTGCTTGAAGCATACCTCGCCGATATTGGGCTCGCAACCCGGGAGAGCCGTTTTTTACAGGAAGGCTGGTACGAACAGCCCTATCAACGCGTCGTCTTCCCGCCTATCCCCTATGGACCTACCACTATTGACCGCCGGAACCTCGGCGCTAAAAGCCCTTTCGGCCCTCAACGCACCAATGGCTACCAGAGCTGGCACTGGCTTGGCACAGATATGGCCGGCCACGATGTTGCTGCAGGGCTCGTCCACGGAGCACGCACCGCACTGCTCATCGGTTTAATCGGGATGCTTACCGCCACTGTGCTGGGTATTTTTTTCGGGGCAATAGCAGGTTTTTTCGGGGACAGACACTTTCGTGTCGAAAGGGCCGGTATCTTCGCGTTACTGGTCGCTATCTTCTTATCCGGATACGTGACCTGGGCATGGTTTACTGCAGCGAGCAGCCTGGCATCGGATTTCCTTTACGATATTTTGTTGCCGGGCTTACTTATCCTCGTTATAGCCGGTGTATCGTTCCTACTTTACAAGTTGTTGATAAAATCCGAATGGGGGCAAAAGAAAGTTGCGTTTCCATTTGATTTCTGGATAAGCAGACTGATGGAGACCCTGAATGCCGTCCCTACCCTGCTTTTAATCCTGGCCTTGCTGGCGGCCCTGAAGGAACCCTCTATTTATGCAGTTATGGTCATGATCGGTATGGTGCGGTGGACGGGCATCGCACGCCTGGTCCGGGCGGAATTATTAAAAATCAGCACCCTACCTTATATAGAAGCCGCAACTGCATTGGGGTATTCCCCATGGCGTATTCTTTTCCGCCATGCCCTGCCCAACAGCCTGGGACCCGTCTGGGTGACCCTTGCTTTTGGTATGGCCGGGGCCATATTAATCGAGGCCTCTCTTTCATATCTAGGCATCGGACTCCCTGTAGAGACGGTTACCTGGGGATCATTCATGCGCCAGGTATCCAGTGTCAATATCCGCCCCTGGTGGCTTGCGGTATTTCCCGGTACGGCCATCTTTTTTACCGTGCTCGCCCTAAACATAATCGGGGAGCGCCTGAGTGGCATATTCGACCCTAAAGAAAAAAAATAGCCCTGCCTGTCGGTGGCTCCGATAAAGCTTCAAAGGACCCTCTGTAGCCTCATCATCCTTTTCCCAGCCGCCGCATTTCTTTTGGAGAAAATAAAGACGACTTTCCCCTGGTATTCATCAGCGCTCCCTTTCGGTTGACCGGGGCGCTCAGCCCCTTAGCGGAGGGGCAGTTTACCTTCGGACTACACGATTGCAGACAAATTACACTAAATAAACACAAATAAATGATTATTAATAAATTACGCATAAGTACAAATTATTTATAATTTTTTTTACATCATTTGAGTGCGATGGTAAAATTAAAAAATCCATCTTTGGTTTAAAATCAAGGCTTTTCGGCGTTTTTTACCGTACAAAACTTGTATATCCAAAAGAATGCCCATAAATTTACCATCAGTACTTCATTAAAACCCTTTAAAATGAATAAAGGAGATTTGATCAGCAAGATTGCAGAAAGTGCCAAAATTACCAAGGCACAAGCTACAGACGCTTTGAACGCCGTACTTGACGGTATCAGCGAAGAACTGAAAACAGGAGGAAAAGTAACCCTTATCGGGTTTGGCACTTTCTCTGTTTCCGGGCGCGATGCCCGTACCGGTCGCAATCCACAAACCGGTGCGTCAATCGAGATTAGCGCAAAAAAAGTGGTGAAGTTCAAGCCTGGCAAAGAACTTTCCGACTCCGTAAACTGACCCCTCGGCAGTTTGCTTTTCCTTTCGCCCAGTGAATGCTTTTTGGGCGACAAAGGGCAATCTGAACGTCCTCAGGTTGCCCTTTTCAATTTTATCCCAACAATCCTTACCTAAACATGAAAACGGATATTGAAACGTTAAAACAAATTGCCAGCCAGGTAAGGCGGGATATTATCCGCCAAACCTCCTTTGCCCAGAGCGGGCATCCCGGCGGATCCCTTGGCTGCACGGAGTTCCTGACCGCATTGTACTTTGCTGTCATGGACCATGACCCGGCGTTCAGGATGGAAGGGAAGGGCGAGGACCTGTTTTTTCTTTCCAACGGCCACATTTCCCCGCTTTGGTACAGCATACTGGCGCGCAGCGGATACTTCCCGCTTTCCGAACTGGCGACCTTCCGAAAAATCAATTCCCGGCTGCAGGGGCATCCTGCCACGCATGAAAAACTTCCGGGCATTCGTGTAGCCTCGGGGTCTTTGGGACAGGGGTTATCGGTAGCGATTGGTGCCGCTTTAGGCAAACGGATGGATGGCGATCCTAAAAAGGTCTTTGTCCTCACTGGCGATGGAGAGCTTCAGGAGGGTCAAATTTGGGAAGCAGCCCTGTTTGCGGCACATCATAAGGTAGATAACCTCATCCTCACCGTAGATTGGAATGGACAGCAAATTGACGGGCCTACTGATGAGGTAATCTCACTGGGCGACCTTCCTGCCAAATGGGCTGCTTTCGGATGGCATGTTCTGCTGATAGAAGATGGCAACGACATCGTTCAGGTATTATCCGGTCTCGCAGCAGCAATGAGCGCAAGCGGAAAAGGCAAACCAGTCGCGATCCTGATGCGCACAGAGATGGGCTTTGGGGTGGATTTCATGCAAGGCTCCCACCATTGGCACGGCGTTGCCCCAAATGCTGGGCAAACTGCCAGTGCGCTTGCCCAGCTCCCGGAGACACTCGGCGATTTTCCAGTAGAAACGAATTAATGCCCCGCGGCAAATAGGGCGGTATTCAAAACATAAAATTTCAGTTCAATGCTCGATCAAATTATCAGCAGCGGTAAGAAAGCAACCCGTGACGGCTTTGGGGAAGGTCTGCTGGAAGTCGGCAAACAATATCCGCAAGCGATTGCCCTGACGGCCGACCTGCTGGGCTCGCTCAAAATGAACGCTTTCGTAAAAGCTTTTCCCGAGCGCTTCATCCAGGTCGGTATTTCAGAAGCCAATATGATGGGAGTAGCGGCGGGGCTGGCCACGGCGGGGAAAATCCCGTTCACCGGCACGTTTGCCAATTTTTCTACCGGCCGGGTGTATGACCAGATCCGACAATCCATCGCCTATTCGGAAAAAAACGTCAAAATCTGTGCTTCCCATGCCGGCTTGACGCTTGGCGAAGACGGGGCCACGCATCAAATCCTCGAAGATATCGGTATGATGCGGATGTTGCCGGGCATGACCGTAATCTGCCCCTGTGATGCCAACCAGACCAAAGCTGCCACGATCGCTATCGCGGCATACCACGGGCCCGTGTACCTCCGCTTCGGGCGACCGAGCTGGCCGGTGTTTACTCCGGAAAACCAGACTTTTGAAATCGGCAGGATCCAGATCCTCTCCCCCGGCGCAGATGTCAGTATATTTGCCACGGGGCACCTCGTCTGGAATGCCATTGAAGCGGCCAGGCAGCTCGCCCTCGACGGGATTTCCTGTGAAGTGATCAACGTACATACCATTAAGCCGCTCGACGAGGCAGGAATCGCCGCCTCCGTCCGGAAAACCCGCTGTGCCGTCAGTGCCGAAGAGCACCAACGCAACGGTGGCCTGGGAGATGCCATCGCACAGGTCCTCGCCAGGCACTGCCCTGCACCCCTGGAGACCGTCGCCGTAAACGATACCTTTGGGGAGAGCGGGTTGCCAGAGGCACTGCTCGAAAAATATGGCCTGGGCATCCAGCATATCGCTGCGGCTGCACGTATTGCCATCCAAAGAAAAAAAATTACATTATGAAGTTTGGCACTAAAGTAATCCATGCAGGGATTACCCCTGATCCTGGTACCGGAGCGGTAATGACCCCTATTTTTCAAACTTCCACCTATGCCCAGGAGGCCCCCGGAAAACACAAAGGCTACGAATACGCACGCACCCAGAACCCTACCAGAAGTGCCCTCGAGGCCAACCTGGCAGCCCTTGAAAACGGTCGTCATGCCGTTTGTTTTGCCAGTGGCCTCGCTGCAATGGACGCCGTAGTCCGGCTACTCGACCCCGGTGCGGAAATTCTGTCCACCAACGACCTCTATGGCGGTTCATACCGTCAGATGGTCAGAGTCCATGGGCGGTATGGAATCCTCAGCAGGTTTGTGGATATGCAGGATGCGGCAGCAATCGCAGCGCAAATCCGGCCGGAAACACAAATGCTCTGGATTGAAACCCCCACCAATCCCATGCTCAACGTCGTTGATATCCAGGCCCTGTGTGCCATAGCCAGGGAAAAGGGCATCCTTTCCTGCGTGGACAATACGTTTGCTTCCCCTTATCTCCAAAACCCGCTCGACCTCGGCGCCGATATCGTTGTCCATTCCGCAACTAAATATATCGGTGGGCATTCCGATGTCGTTCACGGTGCAGTAGTCATAAATGATGAAGCCATAGCCGAAAAACTCCGGTTCCTGCAAAATGCCGTAGGGGCAGTACCGGGGCCGCAGGATTGTTTCCTTATCCTCCGGGGTATTAAGACCCTGCACCTGCGGGTGGAGCGGGCATGTCAAAATGCAGCGCGGATCGCAGCATTCCTGAATACCCACCCCAAAGTCAAATCGGTCAATTATCCCGGTTTGCCCACCCACCCAGGCCATGAAACGGCAAAGCGCCAGATGCGGGATTTCGGGGCCATGCTTTCCTTTGACCTGCACGACGACCAATTCGATAACGCAGTCGCCCTGATGACCCGGTTGCAGCTTTTTACCCTTGCCGAGTCGCTCGGTGGGGTAGAGTCCCTGATCGGCCATCCTGCTACAATGACGCATGCTTCCATCCCACGGGAAGAACGCCTCAAGGTCGGGCTCACCGATTCGCTTATCCGCCTGAGTGTCGGCATAGAAGATGTTGACGACCTCGTCGAAGATCTCCGGCAAGCCCTCGATTCGATTAATTAAATCGGCCCAAAGCATCAAAAACAAAGGATTACCCCCCCTCATTAATCCTGCTTTCGTCCGTGTGGCCAGGGCGCGGTCCCAGGCAGAAAAGCCAAACCGCTTGTGCTGTTTTTATTTTTTAAACAAAATGTTTTTTTGATTAAAATTTTTTGTATTTTTGTTGCCATGATGAAAAGTCAAACAAATGGGAAAGTTGGCAGCATTTTTTCAAAGAAACTGGTTTAAGATTGCCCTGGCGGCCCTGTTGATCTATATCACCTTTAAAAAGGAAATCCGGCTGCAAATGAACTTTCACCGCCCAATGGAGCAGCCGACGGAAGCTCCACGGGAAGAAGGGCGCATCCGCGAAAAGTTTACGGATTTTTTATTTGGCCGAAAGGCCGACGATGGACTGCCCGGCGCAGAGCAATTAGACATACAACCTTTTCGAAAGGAAAATTCTTATGTTGATTTCAATACCCTCGCGGCGATTCCCGTATCGATGCGGGAGGCGTTCATACAGCGTTTTGGAGATGTCGCAAAGGCCGAACAGGAAAAATTTGGTATTCCGGCATCTATTGTACTTGGCAACGCCCTTTTAATCGGTAAGGCCGGGGAATCTATGCCCGTGAAACTCGGGCTCAATTTTTTCGGGCTACCTTGTACGGAAGACTGGCAGGGGGAAAAAGGGGAAATCGAAGGTCGCTGCTACCGCTACTACGAATCGGCCTGGATGAGCTTCCGCGACCATAGCCTGTTTATCACGACCGGAAAGTTCTCCAGTCTGCGTACCTTGAAAGGTCAGCCTTATGCAGAATGGGCAGAGGCACTTGAGAAAGCAGGCTTTCAGCCCGTACCGGAGTATGCCATGCAAGTTAAGAAGGTAGTCCGGCAATATGGCCTGGAGCGATGGGACGGGAAATAGGCGCTATTCGGCAGCCGGGTGTTTGCGCTTATAGTAGTGTACCCCTGCCCCATAGACCCAACCCGAACGTCCTTCCCTGGTCTGTACTTTGACCCATGGCTCGTTGACCACTGCCTTACCCATGTTGATTTCCTGGGTAAACTCGGTCACTTCGCCAAGGAAATACAACTCGTCAAAGAGTTTCAACTCGGTGATAATCCTGGCATCCAGGGACGGGTCTTTGCGCACCTTCAACCCATTGACCGAGACATATAGCCTGGAAGTTGTCAAAGCCTGTTCGCCCGATGACGAGGTAAGCGGGACCGGGAGCTTCGCGACGCTGTCCTGACGACGCTTTTCTGAAAGCAGGCGCTTGATGCTGTCTTCCTCCATTTGCAACATCAACCTGCGCTCCTCTTTTTGTTTGAAATTTTTTCGCGTGGCAGAACAGCGACCGACAGCCCAGATCGTGAACACCAGGAAAAAAAGACCAGATATAATCACTTCGATACGAGGCAAACTTTTTCTTTCGTCCTCACTCATGGACTTATATTTAGGCGAAATATACAAAAATTAATTGACTTTTTTCCAACCTGGCCCAAAACCTCAGCAGGCTTGTTGCGACAGGTCAGGATGGTGGGAGAATGTGCTGCTTGTCGTCCCCCAAAAGACTTTTTCGGGCATATCATCCAGGCGCTATAACCGAAAAAGTGTAGTATGGGCGGGAAAAGCCTTTATTGCCCGCGATTATTCCGTCGTAACAAGTCTGTTTAGTCATGAACGATCTGGTCTATAAAATAGCGCTCACCCTGGTGCCCAATGTTGGCCCGATTACCGGTAGGCTGCTCCTCAACTATACGGGGACACCGGAGGAGTTGTTCAAAAGTACCAAAAAGGCATTGATGAAAATCCCTGGCATCGGGCCGACGATTGCATCGGCGATTACCTCGAAAGAAATCCTTGATACTGCAGGGCGCGAGTTGGATATCCTGCTGAAAGAAGGTATTCAGCCGGTATTCTTTACCGACGAGGGCTATCCCTGGCGCTTGCGACATTACCCCGACAGTCCGCTCCTCCTTTTTTTTCAGGGCGCAGGCGAATTAAACCCCGCGCGCTGTATCTCGGTAATCGGTACACGAAAACCAAGTCATTATGGTATTTCTTTCTGCGAAGAATTCCTACAAGGGGTAAGGCACTATTCCCCGACCATCATCAGCGGACTGGCATACGGCATAGATGTCGCAGCACATCGAAAAGCAATGGAACTTGGTCTGCCGACGATTGGGGTCGTTGCGCATGGCCTGGGGCAGATGTATCCTGCTGGACATCGCGCTGTTGCCCGGCGCATGCTCGAATCCGGCGGTCTGCTCAGTGAATATACCTTCCATACTACTGCCGAAAAAGAATATTTTCCGCTCCGCAACCGGATCGTGGCCGGATTATGCGATGGGCTTATTGTGGTCGAAACCGGACCTGAGGGCGGCTCGCTCATCACTGCACAGTTTGCCAATGATTATCATAAAGATGTATTTGCCGTACCCGGAAGGATTAAAGATCCTGTATCCGCAGGGTGCAACCTGCTCATCAAAACCCATCGGGCTAACTTGATCGAAAGCCCAATGGATTTTATACAGGCGATGCGCTGGGACGAACCAGACCGCAAACAAAACGTCCAGCAGACCCTTTTTCCCGTGCTTGAACCTGAAGAACAAAAAATTGTAGATTTGTTGCGATCCCGCCGGGAAACCGGGATTGATGAACTCTCAGCTTCTCTTGATATCGGTCAGGGTGGAATTGCCTCAATTTTACTGGAACTGGAGCTAAAAGGTATAGTTAAATCCCTGCCGGGAAAACGTTTTGCCTTGCTTTAGCACTTCATCATCAGAAGCGGTGTGCATACGGATTGCGGCAGGAAAAAAGGGGTAATCCGATATACTTACTGCGATGGTACGGCACGGTAAGGAAAATGTGTTATTTTTCGTCCGTGCTTAAAGCTATGACCTGGCTACGCAGCTAAGCAGGGGTAATACGGATGTAAAAAGGCCATTTTTGCCCCTGTGCCCCGCGGCAACAAGCCCGATGTACTGCGGATTTATTTATGCAGACACATTCTTAAGAAATGGTGCGATCTGTTTTTTTTCAGGTACTTATACTTTGCCTTGCCCCTGCGATCGCGCGGGGGCAACAGGACGGGGCTTTTTCCAGGCGGACGGCCAATGCTTCGGTGCCAAAAAACATCATCCTTGTCCTGGCTGAAGGCCTCGGGCTAACCCAGATCTCTGCCGGTATTTATGACAATGGCAATTCACATAATTTAGAACGTTTCCCCTACACCGGTTTACAAAAAGCAAAGGCTTCTGATGCGCTGGTCGCCGATGCGGGTGCTGCCGCTACGGCTATTTCCTGTGGGGTGGCAACAAGCCAGAACCTGATTGGGCTCAACCAGCAGAAAAAGAGCGTTCAAAATATTTTTGAAATTGGCAAAGCCAGGGGATTTTCCACTGGTATTATTTCCACAGGTCTTTTATCCGATCCTGCCCCTGCGGCATTTGTGGCGCACAGGGCATTGAAAGCCGGGGACGAAGCAATTGCAGAAGCCTACCTTCAGGGTCATGTGGACTTCTTCGTCGGTGGTGGGCGGCAATCTTTTTCCATTCGCACAAGCGACCAGCGGGACCTGGCCGAAGAACTTAAGGCCAGGGGGTTTGTCACCACTCAGTACCATCCCGATTCGATTTCGGTCACCACCTTCGATTTCAAGAGGAATTTTGCGGCCTTCTTTGATTCGGTGGGTCCTTTGGACGGAGGTGCGACTTATATTTTACCTGCTATCCGCCTCGGGATGGTATATTTAAAAAATCACAGTAAAAAGAACGGTTTTGTCCTGGTAATCCATTATCACCGGATTCTGGAAAGCAGCCGGTTAACCCAGCCGGAGAATTTACTTTCCGATATGAAAGCATTTGGGCAGGTGATTGGAGCGGTGCTGGACTTTGCAGCAGGTGACGGGGAGACCCTGGTGGTTGCGACCGGTACGCCGGAGAATGGGGGGATAGCCATACAGCCAGGCTCTCAGATGGGGGAAATGACCTTTAAATACGGCAGTACAGGGCCTACGGGCGCATTGGTACCGGTATTTGCCTACGGTCCGGGCGCCCCGCTTTTCATGGGGGTTTATGAGAACACCGCGGTGCATAAAAAGGTATTACAGGCGCTGGGCTGGCGTTAGGGGTTCCTACAAGTGTCGCTCCGCGTGATAAGAGGAGCGCACCAGGGGGCCACTTTCCACAAATTTGAACCCTTTTTCCAGGCCTACTGCTTTGTATTCTGCGAATTGATCGGGATGAACAAACTCCACCACTTCCAGGTGCATTTTAGTCGGCTGCAGGTACTGGCCGATGGTCAATACATCACAGCCGTGGGACAGCAAGTCGTCCATGGTCTGGAATACCTCATCCCTGGTCTCTCCGAGTCCTACCATAACACCTGATTTCGTGCGCATACCAACGTCTTTAGTCCGGCGGATTTGTTCGAGGCTGCGCTGATATTTGGCCTGTGGGCGTACCTTTCGGTAGAGGCGTTCTACGGTCTCCATATTATGGGATACCACTTCCTGCCCGGCGCTGATCATACGTTCGAGCGCCCACCATGCGGCCTTCACATCTGGGATTAAGGTCTCTATTGTAGTTTGCGGAGACGATGTTTTGACGGCGCGGACAGTCTGGTACCAGATTTCGGCACCGCGGTCGGCGAGTTCGTCGCGATTCACAGAAGTGATGACTGCATGTCTGACCTGCATCAGGAACACTGCTTCTGCAACGCGGCGAGGCTCATCTTCGTCATATTCGTTGGGGCGTCCTGTCTTGACCGCACAGAAAGAGCAAGACCGGGTGCAGGTATTTCCCAGGATCATAAAGGTCGCCGTACCTGCCCCCCAACATTCCCCCATATTGGGGCAGTTGCCGCTTTGGCAGATTGTGTGCAGGTTGAATTCATCCACCAAAGAACGCACCCTGCGGTAGTTTTCGCCAATTGGGAGCTTCACCCTTAGCCACTCGGGTTTGCGCTGCGCGGAAGGTTGTGCCGGTGAAATCGGTAGTTCGTGCATTTCGAGAAGTTGATTAGTTCAGGAACGCTTCCCAAGCTGCAAAGTTAAGAAAAGATTGATGAAGACATTTTGGTTTTTAAAATTGGGCACGAGGGTACTTTCTGCCATAATGGGCACTTGCTGGAAAAAGAAATCCACCATAACCCCTGCTTCCAGTGCTTTGATAAACTCATCGAGGATTCCCCAGTCTGCGTGGGCAGAGAATTTGGCATGGACCCCTGGCCGAAAGCCCAACGCTCCGATACCTTGAAAAAAATTATCTGCTCCGAAGATTTTATCCACACTCAGAAAACGGGTTTCATTTTCTGCTGAGAAGCGCTCGCTACGAAAATTGGGCTGATTGAAATTTGCGGGTTCTGTGCGCAGCATCAGGTAATAAGGTTTGAGCACGCCGATTGTTGGGCCTGCTTCATAGGAAACTGCGATTGCGACCCCTTTCCTACGTGCCTTTTCAGAAAGGTAGCGTTTTTCCCCGATCCCTCCCCGAAGGGCAAATAAGTTATTCTGTTTGCCAAAAATATAGCCCCTGAGACCTGTTCCTGCGCCAAAGGGGAGGTTTTGGTTTTGCTTAACTTCCTGGGGATGCTTCAACTCCCCGATCCCAAAATACCTCAGGGAGGTTTTGTTATAGCTCCGGATTTTTCCGAGGTTTATACCCACGGCAGCCCCGCCGGTATGTACCCGGAAATCTGTGGTGAACTCTTTTTCATAGATAATCTCCCGCCGTTGGTCATAGTTGTTCTGGCCGAGGATCAGCGTGCGTTGGGAAAGCCCGGTGAAGGAAATTCCTAAACAAAGAAAGGGAATCAGGACGGTACATTTTCCCATACAGCATTGATTTTCTTTTAATTTAATTTCAACGCAATTTTTACCCGCTTTGTTTAAGGGTAATTTATGCCCTGCCCCCTGGTTTTATATGGCCCGTATTGTATCGGAAAGACCGTCTCAAAAGTATTTTACTGCGCAAGCCGCCTTTTGCGGCAGTAGCACCCCCCGAATCTTTTGAGATGCACTTATTCGGCATATTACTGCGTGCTGCATGCCAGATAATGCCCTTAACGCTGCCGCTAATGCCCCTCCACCTTAGCTGGCCTTTCACCCGGAAGGAGATCCCCATTAATACCAAAAACCACAGGCCTGGCATCCAGCAGTTTGAAGGCAAACTCCAGAAGCAGGTTCTTGACCTGGCCGTAATCTTCGCCAGAGATACGCACGTCGGTTAGGGAAGGTAAATGCTGTGCGTAATGCACGTGGTTCTTGGCCATATCGAGCAGCGTACTCGCCAGGGATTTAGGATAAGCAAAATCTGGGTTGACCTCACGGATAATTTCTGCTATTCTCAGGCTGAGCGCTTTATAGGTTAGAAAAAAACCCTGCTTATTTTCTTCGTCCACCTGCTTGGTATAATAGGATTTAGTGGACTCCGCCACCACAATACGGTGCAGGATATCCTCGTCAACGAAGTCTATGGCTTCCTGGCGCATCGCCGAGTCCACAATCGTCATGATGGCCACCTGGAGTTTTTTCCGGGGATCCTCGATATTGGTCGTGTTGATCTCGAGCAGGTATTTCATCCACTCCCAGTACCAACACAGCAGATACACCAGCAAAAGGTGCTTATTTTCGAAATACCGATATATAGATGCTTCTGCAGAACCGATTTTCTCCGCCAGCTTCTTGAAGGTGAAATTTTCGATACCGATTTCATCAATCAGATAAATACTGTGCTGGATAATCGTACGGCCGAGTTTAGTGTCCTGCGGGTCCCGAAGAAAAAGGTTTTTGTTGAGCTGAATGTGGATATTGATACCCATTGCTGCCCTTTTTAAGTAAATAGTTATTTAATAGTTGGTGCCTTGTTGCCAATTTTCCTCACCACATTATACTAACGAACGGATTGCCGGAGCTTTAGCCCTTAAACCTTGACTGCTATGAATGCGGTGAGCGGGCATTCCCCGGAATGAGGCCGTTCATCGAAATTGGTTTATCACAAGATACAAAAAAGTTTTTTAGGTATCCTGTCCTCATCTGATCGAAAATGATAGTAACGCTATCAATAATTTTTTAAACTCAATGGAAACAAAAAAGTTCTCCATAATGAATCATGGCAAGGTCGAATTTTGGCAGATTTTTTCAAGTACGCTTATTCGCCGAACGTTATCCCGCAACAAATCTGTCAAATTACCGGTATTTTAAAGATTAATCGCAGTAGCCAACTTAATTCGCCTTAATTTTGCACCCTGAAAAAAACGTACATGCTTACAGAATTGGCAAAAAGGAGGACTTTTGGCATCATCAGCCATCCTGATGCGGGAAAAACTACCCTTACGGAGAAACTACTACTTTTTGGCGGAGCCATCCAGACCGCAGGGGCGGTGAAGTCGAATAAAATAAAAAAAAGCGCCACTTCGGATTTTATGGAAATCGAAAGGCAACGGGGGATTTCCGTAGCCACCTCGGTGATGGCGTTTGATTACCGCAACCTGAAAATCAATATCCTCGACACCCCCGGCCACGAGGATTTTGCAGAAGACACTTATCGCACCCTGACTGCTGTGGACAGCGTCATCGTTGTCATTGATGTGGCAAAAGGGGTAGAAACGCAGACGGAAAAGCTGGTCCGCGTCTGTCGGATGCGCAATACCCCGGTCATTGTTTTTATCAATAAACTCGACCGGGAAGGTAAGGATGCTGTTGATTTGCTCGACGAGGTAGAGCAAAAACTTGGGCTCCGTGTAACCCCGCTGAGTTGGCCCATCGGGATTGGCCAGCGCTTTAAAGGGGTGTACAGCCTCTACGAGAAAAAACTGGTACTTTTCAAGCCACACGGAAAACAGGAAGAAGAAGAAAAAATTGAAATCACAGAAATAGACAGCCCGTTGCTCGACCAGCAGGTAGGAAGGGAGGACGCCCAGACCCTCCGCGAGGAGCTGGAAATCGTTCAGACCGTTTATCCCCCTTTCAACCGTCCAGATTATCTTTCCGGGGCCCTTTCCCCGGTTTTTTTCGGAAGTGCGGTAAACAACTTCGGCGTCCGGGAACTCCTCGATTGTTTTGTTGAAATCGCCCCGCCGCCGCTGCCCCGCAATACCGAAGAGCGCCTCGTCCTCCCGGAAGAAACACATTTTTCCGGGTTTATATTCAAAATACATGCCAATATGGACCCCAACCACCGCGACCGGATCGCTTTTCTGCGGGTATGCTCGGGGAAGTTCCAACGCAATACGAACTACCTGCACGTACGTCAGGGCCGAAAGTTGAAATTTTCCAATCCGACTTCTTTTATGGCAGATAAGAAAACGGTGATTGACGAGGCTTTCCCGGGAGATGTCATCGGCCTTTACGACTCGGGGAATTTCAAAATCGGCGATAGCGTCACGGACGGGGAAGCCCTTCATTTCAAAGGTATCCCAAGTTTCTCCCCGGAATTATTCCGCTATGTGAACAATGCGGACCCGCTCAAGTCCAAGCAGTTGGCCAAAGGCCTCGAACAGCTCATGGATGAAGGGGTTGCACAACTTTTCACCCGCGAGGTGGACGGCAGGCGCATCATCGGCACTGTCGGCAACCTTCAATTTGACGTGATCCAATACCGTTTGCAGCACGAATACGGTGCTTCCGTAACCTACGAGCCGGTCGCGCTCCACAAAGCCTGCTGGATCGGCGCAAAAAACGAGGCCGACCTCAAAGAGTTCATCGCCCGGCGAAGGAAAGATATAGCGCACGATAAAGATGGGAAAACGGTATTCCTGGCCGAATCCGCATGGGCGCTGAAAATGGCCCAGGAAAATTTTCCAAAAATCAGCTTTCACTTTACCAGCGAAGCCTGATCTCCCGCTTAACGCACTTTTCTGCCTTTCCACTCGTACGATAAAAAAAGATTGGAAGCAAGGCCGATGCCTGCAATGTACAGGATATGTAAAGCCTGCGCAGGCCAAAAAACCCTCATCAGGGCAGCCTGTCCGAAATATACCGCTGCCGTTTTGAGCATACGGTAGTCGGAAAATGACTTCAAAGTCAATTGTATCAGAAACAAAGGCACAAAAAGGTAAGGGGCAGCCAGCATAGCCGGAATACTCAGCAGAATACCCCAGGAATGAAAAAAAACAATAGCCAACGCAAAGGTGATCCTCCAGTCCCGATATGCCCTGGACTTTGTCCCCCATCGCAAACGCTGCCATATAAATGCCCTTAGCGTTGCATGTGCACGGGTAATTACGGCTTGCGGCGTCTTGAGGAAACCCACTGGAAATTTCTCCATTATCTTGTGCAACAAAAAAAGATCGTCCCCGGAGGCCCTGTGCAGGTTATCCGTGTAACCACCAACGGCTTCAAAGGCTTTTTTGGAAAAACCAAACGATGCTCCGTTCGCCAGATGGGTAAGGTGCGCATGAAAACCCGCACCGGTGATGAGCATCATACCCAGGAAATCGAGTGCCTGGAAACACTGGAACAATCTTTTTTCTCCTTTAAAAACGACCGGGCCTGCAACGCAATGCCATCCTTTCACTTCAAAAGCATAGGCCATATCGCGCATCCAACTGACAGGAACGGCACAATCCGCATCTGTTGTTAGGATATAATCGCCCAGGGCATGTCCGATCCCCCAATCCAGGGCCATTTTCTTTGAAGTACGCAACGTACCATTTGCCCTTCGCGGCGCATCCTTCAGCTCAAGGACGCGAACCCCCCTACCCTCAAACTCCTTCGCTACTGCCGGCGTACCATCTTCCGAATGGTCGTCCACGATAATCACCTCTGATAACCCCTGCGGATACCCCTGCCTGGATAGGTGCTCCAGGCATTCCGCCAGGCCATGGGATTCATTTCGGGCAGCGACGATCACCGACAGGCGCACGCCCGGCACATAATCGCCGGGGACTTCAAATTCAGGCATCGCAAGCCAGTGCCGGCGGTAACCGGCAAGTAGCCACGCATAAAGTAAGGTAAAAAGAACCAGCGCGGCTATTCCCCCAGTCAACATCGCCTGCTTTTAAGGTTATTACACGAAATTGCCGGAATCCCTATCGGAAAGTTGCTTGCCGGGCGGGATAGGCCGGCTCTCTAATTCCTCATAATCAGCAAGCTCCCCCTCTTCTCCACGGCGCATCTCCCGCTCATAAGTACTCAACCGCCTCCTGATCAAAATCTGGCCAAGCAAAAAAACAGCTACCAAAGGGTATGCAAGGAGGTTCAACCCAAGGACTAAAATACCTTCAACAGGACGCTGCTTTATCCGACGGCCTAAAGTGCCGAGATACCCCATCACCGCTTTATAATCTAAAACCACCGCGACCAGTAACAATACCGGGCCGATAAAGTATAACAAGCGTAGCATCAACCCAAAAAACAGAAAAATCCCGACGATGAATAATGCCAGGAACAGTAGGACAAGTATTGTCCCAAAAGGGGATAACCCCCTGCCGCTCATCCGAACAATCATTTTTAATGCTTTTGTTTATGGGATTTTACAAAGCCCCTTTTCAAAAAATACAACAATAAATATCGGTGTAATCAAGGACATAAAGCCAACGCCATATACTAACACAACCCCCCGCAATGGTAAATAGTTGAAAAATCTCATCAAATGACCGTAGATATCACTATTTTTGCAAAAAAATAAAGATGAAACAACTAAATAAACTGGGGTTGACGACGGGGTTGGCACTTATTCTGCTTCCTCTGTGGATGCAAGGCCAGGCCACGGTATCTCTGCGCTGCGAAATGAGCGGATGCCCGGGCGGCCTTTCACTATATACTTTTGATGGGTTCTCCTTCCGCCAGATTGAGCGGATCGCCCCATTACCGGAAGGCCAGGTGTATGAGTTCAAAGTGCCGGCAGGTGAGGCACGGTTCTATTATGTCGGGCAAATGGCAGAACAAGCCCGGCCAGTTATCCTGGGCGGGGAAAAAGCTGTCGTACTCAAAGGGAATTGTGCCCAGATGCGGAACGCTGAAATCAGCGGATCCGCGATCAATCTGGACTATTTGACCTTACAGCAAAAAATCGAAGTCCTCTCCAACCGTTCCGGACAACTCATGCGCTCCTTTGCCTACTCCCAGGATGAATCTCAACGTACTGGTTTTCAAGAACAAATGAAAACGCTGGATACCGAAAAACTCGCCCTGCTCGACTCGTTAAAAAAGGTAAATCCATTCCTGGCCCGTATCGCCGCCCTTAGCACCTATCTGTCTTTCCCCAATAACAATAAAGACAAATATCCTTCCGAAGTAGAATATTTCGCCAATGAATTTTTCAACTTCGCCGATTTTTCCGATAAAGGATACAATAACCTGCCATGGCTGTACGAAGCTTTCAATAGCTATACCCAGACGCTGTCCAGTGTCAACCTGAGCAAGGAAGCAATGAACAACCTGCTCACCACCGTGCTGTCCAGGTTCCCGGATGGGAGCTCGGCACAGGAAATAGCTTACGCAGGGGTCATCAATGGCTTACAGGAGCGGAAACACGAGTCTTATGCCGATATCGCGCAAGCGTATATCCAAAAATTCAGCACCAAAAACCCCGAAGCAGTGGCCGCAATAAAGTCGGGCCTGGACAAAGCGATGCGCCTTATGGTGGGGTCTGTAGCCCCGGATTTCGGCCAGGAAACACCAGATGGCAAAATCCTCAAACTTAGCGACCTGCGCGGGAAGTATGTCCTGATTGATTTTTGGGCAAGCTGGTGCGGCCCTTGCCGGCGCGAAAACCCAAATGTGGTGCGGATGTACGAGCGATTCAAAGAAAAAGGCTTCGAAATACTGGGCGTTAGCCTGGACCAAAACAGGGATTCCTGGCTAAATGCTATTGCCGGCGATGGGCTGAAATGGCCACAAGTCAGCGACCTGAAGGGGTGGGCAAATGCCGTTGCCAAAAACTATGAAGTAAATTCTATTCCGAAAACAATCCTCATAGACCCTAAAGGAGTTATCATAGCAAAAGATTTACGTGGCTCATCCCTCGAGAATATGCTCTCGCAAATCTTTAAATAGATAATCCTTCGCCCCTGGCAGGCGCTTTCTTGAATGGGGTGTTTATAAAGCCTCCGGCATATCCTTTGGCGGCTTGTGCCGCCAAAGGATATTTTTTTAAGCGGCTGTCTCACAAGTCCTGTAAGAAAATTTTATGGGGTTGTGTGAAAAGTATTCCGCCGCCTACGCCGCCAAATGACGGCCTCCGGCCTTTTTATACACCCCCCATACGCACAACCCCATACTTAATATGACAGCGTCATTAAAAAACAGCTGGCAAAACGATACTTTCCATGAAATACTGCTTTCTGCTGGCCCTCCTCCTGCCCGCAAAGGCCTTCGCCCAAATAAATCCAACACCTTTTCCGGTACGCATCCTGGATGCTTCTCAAATCTTTGCCAGTTACCGCTGGCAACTCGATATCCGCTCCCGCGATGCCGTCATCGAAACACTTGGGGACTCCCTCTGGTCGGTGATTGCCGAAAAAACACAGGAAAACGAATGGCCGGAAGGATTCCGAAGACTTGAAGACCGGGAAGAAAACCGGGCTTATTTCTGTGACCTGAAAGCGGAGTACCTGCTCGCGCTCTCTTTGGAAAAAGTCCTGCTCCGCATCCCTGCATCGGAGAACCGCGACCTCCCCCCCTCAATGCAAAGCCGCTGGGACTGGTATATGGTCATCCGGGAGAAAGCTGTGGAGCCAATTGAAAAATCCCCTCAGTTCCCACTCACCCTCGAAACCCAGATCCCCTTTCTGGTCGAAGATTTTCTGAGTGGGTATGCCAAAAGTATGGAACCTGAAGATCCAAGCCCTACAATCTCTCTGGATGGGCAGATGGTCAAAGCCCGGTTTTTACTTGAAGGGGCACGCTCATCGGTTTTCATCCGCTCCCCGGAAGGAAAGCGGGTGTCTTTCACCTCAAATTTTCAGCCATTCCTATCCAGGGAAGAGGCAGCATTTCAGTATCAGGATATCCTGCAGCGCATGGGCAGAATCTTTTTCAAATCTTGCACAATGGCAAGACAGAAAGAACGGGTTCAAAATGATGGCAGCCGGATTACGGTATTCACTACATTTGACTACTCCGGTGATATGGACCCCCGGTGCAGGGGCCTGAGCATTGAAATCCGTTTATCCCCTTCGTATTCCCAGACAGGTAAGGGGCCAATATGGTCGGTACAGTTATCTGTCAGCAACTGATCAGGAGGGGATTATGATATTACTACCTATGGCAGAGCATATTACGTTGAGGCTGTCCAATAGATGTAAGACGATGTGAAACGTATTCTGGCTCCTGCTGTGGCGAAAGGGCGTTCATTCCAAATATTACTTTGGCTATGCCCGTTCCCTTTGGTGCAAAAGTGCCTTTTTGCACGACCCCGGGGGCGGGAAACAGGCGGCAGGCGGAGTCTTCGCACAGGTACTTATTCTGCCCGAAATACCTCATCACTGAGTTGCTGGTTGAGTTTATAGGCGCTGAAGAAGAGTTCGATGGTGCCTGTTCCTTTAGGCGGTGATTTCTGCACGTTCGTTTTGGAATTGATATCTACAGCCACTGCCTTCGGAATCTTGAACCGGGCAACGTCAATCGAAAAAATCATCTTATCGGGCAGGGCGAAATTCTGGGCGGTGCCGTAAACGTATTCCACGCCGATCGTACCATTCGATTTTGTAGTCAACTGCGACTTCAGGATCAGCTTTTTGGAAGCGTCAATCCAAAGCCGGGCAAGGATAAGCTCACCACCGGCATCATAGGGGATTACATTCACGACAGCAGCCCTGGCCCCCGCAATTACTTCCTCTCCGGCAAAAATAGCCGTATAAGCATTCGTATCCCGGATACTTTGCAAGGTGAAATAAGGATTCTGGCGCGGCATGAACAAGATACCTTCCGCCCGGATACGGAATTTATCGGGCTGTTTATAGAATACTTTTCCCTGTACGGGCTCCATCCGCACCGAGGGGATATCAAAACGCATATTCAACACAGCGGAATAATCCTTTACTGCCGCGAATTTTCGGTTCACCTCCTGGATCAGACGCTTGGGGGAGGCTTGCCCGGAAAGTGTATGCAGGCATAACGTACACATCACAATCAATATACAGCGTATCATCAGTTATAGATATCTTTTCGTTTAAAATAGTAGAAAGCCACCGACAAAAAAACGGCGATGTGCAGGAGCAGGATAGCCGAAGAATTTCGGATCAGCGGCCAGTCCAGCGGATGCTCGAATACGTTTCTCCAGACAATCATGTGTGTAGTGAAGAGGAAGGGTTTGATAAGGTCGAACAGCGGTACTTCGAGTGTACCGATAATCGTAAACAAAATGATGACCGCCATTGCGGTAATGATTGGCCCGATAGAATTATCCGTAAAACAGGACAACATCAGGGAAAAAGCGGATACGACCGAAAGTGAAAGAAACGCAATGCCGAAAGCGGCAAAAAAGCGCCAGAGGGTATCCCCCGCGCGTACGATGATCAACTCGTCGCTCTTGAGCACAGTTAAATCCCCCGGGCCAAAAACCAGCAGCCCGATACCCAGGGCCAGGAGACCTAGCCAGAGGATAAGCAGGAATACATATATTGAAGCTGCGAAGAACTTGGCCCAGAGGATCTCGCCCCTTGTAAAAGGTTTTGTGAGCAATAGCCGGATAGTACCCATCGCCGCTTCCCCACTGACGAGGTCACCGGAAATCAGGGCGACCAGTAAAGGCATTTGCACAATCAGTGTCTGAAGGATGATGAAAGCCACCAGGTTTCCATTCAGGATATTCCCTTGTACGTCAAAGGATTGTTCCAGGGTTTGCAGGATGAACTGCAGGTAACTCTGCCCGTCCAGCCATAAAGCAAACTCGATCAGCAGGACGATTACCGTAATTGCCGCGAAGCCGATATAGCTTCGTGGCTTGACCACTATTTTAAGTAACTCAGCATGAAGTAGTTTCAGCATGGGACGGGCTGGTTAATGGATGTTTCGAACACTGTTTTCTGAAGCGGCGGTAATACGCAGGAAAAAGTCCTCCAGACTCCGGGTTGCCTGAACGCCAAAAATGTTCACTCCTGCCACACTTAGGGTATGGACGACTTTAGGAACGTCTTCTCTTGTACATTCCAGCGAAATCCACCCGCCATCGCGATCCCCGCCCGCACCCTGAAAAGATATCGTCCGAAGGACGGCCAGGGCACGCGGGATGTCATCGGTTTGTATCCGCATATTGAGCGACTCCTCCGTCAATAATTCGCGTACCCGGCCCTGGACTACAGCCTTCCCGTTATTGATAATCGCCATCCGGTCGGCAATCATTTCGATCTCGCTCAGGATATGGGAAGACAGGATGACTGTTTTGCCTAAATCGTTTTTAAGGTGTAGGATTAGGTTGCGCAGTTCGATAATCCCCTGGGGGTCCAGGCCCGTCGTAGGCTCGTCCAGAATGATCAGCCCGGGGTCATGCAGCAGGGCCTGTGCAAGCCCAAGGCGCTGCTTCATGCCGTGGGAATAAGTTTTCACCAGGTCCTTTTCCCTGCCTTTTAAACCAACCAGTTCAAGCATTTCGTCAATTCTCTGACGGAGCTGTGGGGTATGGCTGAGGGCACCAAAAACCCTGAGGTTATCCAGCCCGCTCATATACAGATAAAAATCCGGCTTTTCAATAATGCAGCCGATTTGCTGCAAAACCTTGCGACGCTCGGTAGAGAGATCCAGCCCAAACACCTTTATTGACCCCTCATCAGGACGGATAAGGGAGAGCAGCATACGAAGGGTCGTACTCTTTCCCGCACCGTTCGGACCAAGCAGGCCAAATACTTCCCTGGGGGCAACCTGCAGGTCGAGACAATCCACCGCTTTGAGGTTGCCAAAAGATTTACTCAACTGTTTTATTTCTACGATCATTTCCATCATCCTCCTTGTATTGGCTTAAACAGCCGTCCCGATTGGTCATAACGAAAAACGTAACGGAAACAGGCTTGCTGCAGCGGGCAGGCACGGTGAGAAAATGCGCTGTCGTTGATCCAAACGAGGGCTTTTTCAGAGAACATCGCCTGGCTGGGCATCCGAAAAAAAGTATCGCGTGGGCGAAGAATCATCTTGAGCCCGCAAAAATCCCGTTACAACAAGTCTAATGCAATCCCTGGGAAAAAGTTCATCCGGTATAGACACATTAGTGCCTTTGGGCCCTGGTTTCAGCTATTTGCAATCGCAATTGTGGCGAAGGAAAGCTGTACGCCCGGCACTTTCAGGAGCAGGTTACCACATGCTTCCAGGGTAGCACCAGTGGTGAGCACATCGTCCACGAGCAATATTTGTTTGCCTGCAAGGTGGCCGGTATGCTGAAGGCTGAATGCACCGTCCACATTAGAAAAGCGTTCGATCCTGGATTTTTGTGTCTGGGTAAGGGTATAAGCATCTCTGAGCAGGTACTTTTCCGACCATGGCACACCCATCGCAACAGAAAGCCCCTGTGCAAAAAATGCACTTTGGTTGTAGCCACGTTCGCGCAAACGCCGGGGATGTAATGGCACGGGTAGGATAAGGTCTGTTTTTTGATAAACAGTGGCCTGCAGCAGGGACTGTCCATAGGAACGCCCAAGGTACAGCGCCAGGTCTTTGCGGTTTTTATATTTTATGGCATGTAGCAAGCGCTGCACACGCCCACCCTTGGTGAAGGTCATCATAGCAGCGCCATGTACGATCGGCAATCGCCCCCAGAAGCGCACCGTAAATGGATTTTCGTCCAGCAGGTGGTAATTGGTATAAGGCAGGTGTACCTGGCACTGCAGACAGAATTCCAGGCTATCCGGAAGACCCGCCGCACCACATGCAGGGCAAAGTCTGGGAAAAAAAAGATTGAGCAAGTCTTTGCCCAGCGTGTTGAGGTTTAGTGGCATGATATCAGGGTTTAAATGAAGTTTGAAAGGAGCTTCAAAAGTGTACTTTATAACGCCCCCGGAAGCCTGTTAATACCAGGCTTTTGTAAAAAGCCTCCGGCGCCTCATTTTGCAGCTTACGCGGCCAAATAATATATTGAACGAACACTATTTTCATTGATTTTGCTTCGCAAAATCAATGAAAATAGTGTTCGTTCAATATTTATGCGACACCCAAAAGAATTATTTCTTTTTCAACTTTATCCTTGCATCAGGCTCAGGAATTCCCTTTTCTAAGCCGAACCGGCAGCTCCATTCTCTTTCCTTTCCGGAACAGGGTGAGATTCAGGATATCGTTCACCCTGGCCCGTCCGACCACTTCCTGGAGCTCTGCGACGGATTTGATTGTTTTTCCGTCCACTTCAGTAATAACATCTTTTGGTAAGATACCTGCATACTGAGCCGAGCCCCCGTCGAGTAATTCTTCGACCACTACCCCTTGGGAGAGGTGGTCAACGCCGAGTTCCTGGGCGTACTTGCCATCGAGGTCTGAAATAGATATCCCGAGGAAAGCGCGTTGGTAGCTACCGTGTGCGATAATGTCATCGGCGATACGCCGGGCCAGATTAATCGGGATAGCGAAGCTATAACCTGCGAAGCTACCGGTACGCGTGGCAATTGCGGAATTGATCCCGACGAGCAGGCCTGTGGCATCCACGAGCGCACCACCACTATTGCCGGGGTTAACAGCGGCATCTGTCTGGATGAAAGACTCGATTGCACCCTTCCCGAGCAAATCAATATTGCGCCCTTTAGCACTGATAATTCCTGCCGTGACGGTCGAGGCAAGGTCAAAGGGGTTGCCAACAGCGAGAACCCACTGCCCCACTTTTGCCGCATCTGAATCCCCCATACCGATGACCGGGAGGTCATTGGATTCGATTTTAATCACGGCGAGGTCTGTCTTGGGGTCTGTGCCGATGATAGTCGCATTGAACTTGCGTTTGTCGAAAAGCACGACTTCGATCTGATCGGCAGATTCGACCACGTGGTTGTTGGTAAGGATATAGCCATCCGCCGAATAAATTACCCCAGATCCGGCCCCTTCACGCGGCATTGACCTGCCAAAAAATTCTTCGAAAGGACTCCAGAACTGCAGGTCTCCTCTACCCCTTGAGACCTCCGGCTTAGCTGTGACCTTAATCGAAACGACAGAGGGTACCGTGCGATCTGCTGCTTCCGAGAAATCGAAAGTCGGTACAGCCGCAGCAGGCGGCGACCAGTTGACTGCACGGGCGACCATAGAGGATTGGTCATTTTCCAATTTTTCGGGGGCTAACCATTGCGTACCGGCAAAAGTAACAAGCCCTCCGAGCATGCCAGCGAAAACTAAACTAATCCACTGCTTCATAGAGCTTTTTATTGATTAAATGGTTAAAAAATTCAGCCTGTTGTGCGTATCCCCGCCTGAGGGGCCAACGGAACGCGTGCCTAAAACAGCCCAGCCCTTCCTCAGGATATTCCCGATTGAAGGGCATTCCTTTGGAAAGACAGCGGATCCAGCACGCTGAATGTAAGTTATTGAACAAAATACAAACCCAGAAACCTCGTTCATTGTTATAATTTCATTTTTAATTTAACACGAAATTAACAGGGAATTTTAGGCGAAGGGTTGAGTTGGGGGGGATATTGTCATATCTTCAATCAGGGGAAAATCCCGATGTTGCATATTGTACCAAATATCGGCGGTCCGGTCAATTACCTGGAAGTATTGCAGCCGGAAACGGAGCTGGAAAACATACTGCTCCATGATCCTGAATTCACCGAGGGGCTGAGTTGGGGCCTGCCGCGTTATGGCCATCCCGAAGGGGAAATCTATAAGCACATTCTGGAAGTGCTGGATAATATCAATCAGATCGGGGTACAGGGCACTGAGCGCGAACAGCTCCGGCTGGCTGCTTTTGTACATGATTCATTCAAGCACAAAGAATCGAGGGGGACCCCCCGGGATTGGTCGCGGCATCACAGCGTCCTCGCGCGGCAGTTCATCGAGCGTTATACCAGCGACCCTACTGTACTGGAGATCATAGAACTCCACGATGAGGCATATTATGCATGGCGTATGGAATTCCTTTACCGGGAGGCTGTTCCAGGACGGATCAGGCTAAATGCCCTGTTGGAACGGGTGGAAAATTTCCTCCAGCTCTACTACCTGTTTTTCAAATGCGATACCCGTACCGGGGACAAAACCCAGGCCCCCCTGCAATGGTTTGAACGCGAACTCCCGCAGCTCGCGGTGGTGAATTTCCCCGATACGCCCCGCCCGACACCCGATATCATCCACCCGCCCCGGCAGTTTTTACTTTGATTGCAGGCACGATACCCAGGAGCGGAAAATATTTTTGCCAGCATGGAACTTTTTTAAATTCCAGGTGGTTGGCTTGAAATACATCTATCGGTATTGGCAAATCCAATGTTGTTGCCACTGCCGGTACCGAACCCTAATTTTATGTCCAACATCATGAACATGACAGGCCAGCTATCCAGTCAAAGTAAAATTGAATTGGATCGCATTTTCGAAATGGAATTGCTCCCCTTACTGGACAACGTGTATAACTTTGCGTTGTACCTTTGCCGCGACCGGGAAGATGCAGCTGATCTCGCCCAGGAGACCTATCTGAAGGCATACCAGGCCATAGATCAGTACCACAAAGGCACCAATGCCAAGGCATGGTTGTTCAGGATATTGAAAAACACCTTCATCAACGTTTACCGAAAGCGTACACGACAGCCCGATCTGGTGAGCGTTGACGATGTATTTTCATTGCAGGACAAGGCAGAGTCGGCATCGGGAAGTTATTTTGACCCCCAGGAAAGCCGTGTCCATCAAAGCCTGGGAGATGAGGTCACCCGTGCTGTGAATTCCCTCAACACTGCTCATCGCGTTGTGATTATTCTGAGCGATATCGAGGATTTCTCCTATGAGGAAATCGCAGCTATCCTCAACGTGCCGGTGGGTACTGTACGTTCCCGCCTGCACCGCGCAAGGCACATGCTCAAAGAAGAGCTTCAGACCTACGCTGCCTGTATGGGCTACGGTGACAACGACCGATAATATTTTGTTCACCAACGGCTGTCCTGACGGATACGAGCCGACAGTTGTTATTTACATAAGGTATCATGTGGTACAAACGTTCGCACACACTCTTACCGGCCATCGTTCCCTGGGATACAGTATCCACTGGGAGCAATGGCCGGTATGTGTATGGGCAAACGCATTTAATCCCCATGATCGGATTTAAATTTTACGGCCTTCAAAACATTTAGTTATGTCTGTATCATTTGCTCAAGAAACGAACGGTGCAAACCCGAATTCCGATCCTAAATTTGTGGAGCTCCTGCGAAAAGTCGAGATGTATTTAGACCGGGACTTCGAAGAAGCATCCGAACAACACTTGCTCCTGGAAATACAAAATGACCCCACTTCCATAAAACTTCTCAAAGAGGAACATTCCTTCCGAACATTTTTCAAAAAAAGCTTCAAGCGCGATACGCCTCCTGCGAACCTGCAGCATTCCATCCTGGAAAAAATCCGACATATTTCTGCCTGAACGGCCATGGGGCGCCTGACTGCCTTTTTCGTCCTTGTATGCTTATCGTTGGCTACTGCCCGCCTGGGTGCCCAATCTGGCCAGGGGGAATTGCCTTCAACGATCTGGCCGCTGCTCGAATCCCTGCAAGCAGAGCTCCTTTTTCCGCTCGACGGTGGCTACCTTCCGGTATCCGAGGTTAATCATCAGGCTTTTTTCCCTTGTCATTACCGCTTGTCGTCCAGGGCAGAGGGTATAGAAATCCGCTTTTTCCTTCAACCTGATGATTCGGAAAAAATACCGCCTCAATTGGAAAGCAGGAGGCTGGCGCTCCACTTATGCAGTAACGACGAAAATGCGGCCATCACTGCAAGGCCCCTCGACGAAGTGGAGCTAACGTCGCTTTTCGGAGCTGATTGGGGTCAAATCCACCTTTTTGCCCCAAAACAAGCGTTTGGAAATGGGATGCCCTACTGCCAGATGGTCAGTATTTATAAAAAGGGGCGCGGTATGATTCATATTTTTTTATTGTTCGCCGAACCCTCGGTAATTGTGGAAAACCGCCTTTATTTAGCACGTTTTCAATAGCTTTGCAGGAAAAGCCGCAAAATGCCGCCGTCCGCCCTCCAACAAGACGATCAAAAGACTATCCACGCCTGGGCTATGTACGACTGGGCCAACTCCGCATACGCGTTGGTCATCAGCTCTGCAATTTTTCCTGCTTATTATAATGAAGTGACCCGCGCCCAGGGGGATGGACAGCTCGAAATCGCAGGCCTGAGCATACAGAATACAGGGCTCTATGCGATTGTGCTGGGACTCTCGTTTGGATTGGTCGCAGTACTCTCCCCGCTCCTCTCCTCTATTTCAGATTATGCCGGTAACCACAAATCGTTTATGCGGTTTTTCTGCTGGCTGGGTGCGCTGTCGTGTATGGGGCTGTTTTTCTTTAAAGGTCCGAATCTTTTCCTTGGCCTCTCCTGCCTGATGCTCGCGACCGTTGGGTACTCGGGGAGCATCGTTTTCTACAATGCGTTCCTCCCAGCGATTGCCTCCACCCCCATGCAGGATAAAGTGAGCGCCAGGGGTTATGCGTATGGCTATATCGGGGCTTCCACCCTGCTCCTCATTAACCTGGCCGCCATCCTAAACCGGGAAGCCCTTGGAATAACGGATGAAACCCTGCTGCCCAGACTATCGTTTTTCCTCACCGGTGTCTGGTGGCTGGGCTTTGCACAAATCCCGTTTTCCCGGCTGCCCCACGGCTTATATCGCCCCAGGCCCGATGGGCACTACCTCGCCCATGGCTATCGGGAGCTCGGTAAAGTATGGCGCAGCCTACGCACAGAACCACTGCTCAGGCGTTTCCTCCCCGGCTTCTTTTTTTACATCATGGGCGTCCAAACCGTCATGTTTATGGCCGCTTCCTTTGGCGAAAAGGAAATCGGGCTGCCTGTCGCTGCACTTATCGCTACTGTGTTGATCCTCGAATATGTAGGTATTGCAGGCGCTTTCCTTTTTGCCTGGATTTCCCGCAAAACCGGTAATATCCCTGCCCTTCGTATCGCCGTATCTGTCTGGATCGGAATATGCGCCGGGGCCTACTTCATCAAAGGACCAGCGGGTTTTTATATTTGTGCAGGCTTTATCGGCCTGGTAATGGGCGGTGTACAGTCGCTCTCCCGTTCTACTTACGCCAAGCTCATCCCTCCAATGGAGCATAACGCCGCCTTTTTCAGCTTTTATGATGTATGCGAAAAAATCGCTATCATGTGTGGCCTGATCATGTTCGGCTATCTGGACAACCTGACAGGCAGTATGCGCGGTTCGATTCTTGCACTGATCATCTGGTTTGTGATTGGATTGGTGATGCTGCTGAGAATGCCAGGAAAAAAAACCGCATGAGACAGTGGTCGTACCTTAAAAATATTTCAGCTGTTTACCCTTATCAGGCAGCGAAACCGGATTTTAATGCCTCTGTTTATATGGCGGGGCATTCTATCAAGCTTAAACAGGCGTGACTGAACAGGAACTCGTCAAGGGATGCCTTAGCGGAAGGCAAAAGTGCCAGGAGGAACTCTTCCGCCGGTACTCCGGCAAGATGTTCGGGGTGTGCCTGCGCTACGCCCGCCACCGTATGGAAGCCGAGGATGTGTTGCAGGATGCCTTCGTCAAGGTTTTTGAGCACCTGCCGCAGTTCGCTTTCAAGGGATCCCTCGAAGGATGGATCCGAAAAATCGTGGTAAATACAGCGATCAAAACGTTTGACCGCAAGCATTTTACCCACGAACAAATCGGGATAGATCCTGGCTGGGATGCGATAGCTCCGGATACGCCCGGGGATGCGTCTCTGCTGGAAAAAGACTTACTGCTAATAATCAATCGGCTCCCCGATGGATACCGTCTGGTGTTCAACCTCTTCGCTATCGAAGGATATGGCCACCAGGAAATTTCAGAAATGCTGGGTATTCAGGAAAGTACCTCGCGCTCTCAATTGGTCAAAGCGCGTAAATACCTGCAAGAACAGCTTGCGCTGCTGGAAAAAGAAGAAACGATAGGAAAAGAAAAATTTCAGGCGGGAGCCTGAAAAGGAAATCGCGTTTATGAAAGCGGACGGAAAAATAGACGACTTGTTCCGGAAAGCGTTAGGCGACAAAGATTACAGCCCGCCCATGCATTTGTGGCCGGGGGTTGCACAACGGCTCCCCAAACCTTTCCTTTCGCCCCGGCGGATCAGCAGGTGGGCAGTGCTTGCTTTTGGCCTTGGCATCCTGCTCTGTAGCGACGGCCGTATGGACAACCAACGGCAAGTACGCAAAGACCCGGCAGGGCCCACGGCACAAATCGCCACACCAGCCAGTTCCCTAAGCCGCTCAATCCCCCCTTCCGATCAGGCCTCCATTGATGAAAATCCCTCCCTGCATACCGCACAACGCGCGGAGGCCAGCGCTCCAGGTAAAATACCCCGGCGCGCCGTAAGCGCGGCACGGATAACCTTCGATGCAAGCCAACCCGCCCCCCTGCCAGCAGCAGATCAAGGGCAAAAGTTGTTCCCAAACCAGCCTGCTACCCAAAGGCAACCAGAAAATCCTGCCACATCGGAAGGAAGTGTTGATAAGCGGCGAGGCGGTATGGCATTGCCTTTTGTCGCAAAACGCAATACCCCATTTCCCCTTATGCCTTTGGAAGACGCTGTACCATCGGTAAAGTTCCTGGGTGAACGTTGGTTTGCGGGTGTTGATTTCAGTTTCTCGAATGACTGGATGCAGCGGAGCCTGTATGCAAAAAATCCTGGCGATGAAGCCTACGTGCTCCTGCGCAACACCAGCGAAGCCCTGCGCAGCGCCAATACTGCTTCCCTGCGCCTTTCGCTCGTCGCTGCATCCGGTATTACCCTGCGGGGAGGTATCCAGGTCGCAAGGTTCAACGAAATGTTCAGCTATAGTACCGAAAAACAGGAAATACAGTATATCCCGCGCAGGGATGCCGGCGGTTCTGTTATTGGTACAGATACAGTTTTTCAGCTGGTGCGCACCATCAACGGGCAGATGAACCGCTTCCAGACCATAGACATCCCCTTGACCCTTGGCTTTGAATTCCCCCTGGGCAAGACCAATTTCGGTATCCATGCCGGGCCCGTATTCAATATGGCGTTTTATCAACGTGGAAAATTCCTGGCGGAAGACGGGGAACGGATTGTTGATTTTTCCTCTTCGACCCCGGATGCGTACCCTGCTTTCCGCAACCGCCTGGGCATGGGTTTCTACGGGAGTATCAATATTTCCTATCCATTGACCCCCGCTTTGCACCTCTTTGCAGAGCCCTACCTCCGGGTATTCCCGGGCTCCGTTACAAATACCGACTACCCCCTCGAGCAAAGATACCGCACACAAGGCGTCTTCGTCGGGATACGCAAAATGATGGGCCCTTACTGGATGAACCTCAGACCCTGATTGATACAATCGTACCCGGCCGGGGCTGTTCCGTTATCGGCCCCAGCCCAACTCCAGGCGGCTATTCCTCTTCTTCCGAAAACCTTATTCCCACCCAGGAAAGGTCAATTTGCCTGCGGCTAAGGTCGGTAGCCGTAACACGGACGACCACTTCGTCGCCGATCCTCAATTCCTGGCCGGTATATAGGCCGCGAATCCGCAGACGGGAGCCCGTCATCTCAAAGGGTTCCCGCATCGTATCAAAGGCAGCCATCCCCTCGCAGTGATTATCGCGTAGCTCCACGAAAATTCCGCGGTCGCTAAACCCGGAGATATAGCCCTCGAAGACTTCCCCGATATGGCGCTCCATAAACTCGGCCTGCTTATATTTGATTGACTGGCGTTCGGCTTCCATCGCGTTGCGTTCCTGCCTGGAAATATATTTGCACTGGGTCTCCAGCCAGGTCTTATTCACCCTTAAAGTATCTCCCGTCAGGTTTTTTTCGAGAATGCGATGGGCCAATACGTCCGAATATCGCCGGATCGGAGAGGTAAAGTGGCTGTAATATTGAAATGCCAGGCCATAGTGGCCAATATTATCAGAAGAATAGGCCGCTTTGGCCATTGTCCGGATGGCAATTGGCTCGAGCACCCGCAGGGCAGGGTCCGATTCGGCGACCTCTGCAAGGCGATTGTAAGAACGGGCGATTTTTTCAGGGGTGGAAATATCCATTTCGATACCCATTTCGCGGGCAAAACGGGCCAACTCTTCTACTTTTTCAAGGTCAGGCTCATCGTGGATGCGGTAAACAAAGGGGATTTCACTACCTTCGGCAGCCCCCTTCCGGGCAATAAACGTAGCGACTTCCTGGTTTGCCAGGAGCATGAACTCCTCGATCAGTAAATGTGCGGCTTTCCTGTCTTTGACATAGACCTCCAGCGGCGCACCTGACTCGTCCAGTTTGAAGCGCACCTCCTCGGTTTCAAATGCGATAGCACCTTGGTGGAAACGCTTCTTGCGCAATTTCACAGCCAGTGTATTTAACTGCGTCAATTCGGCTACGAATTCCCCCTCCCTGCTGTCGAGTACTTCCTGAGCCTCTTCATAGGAAAAGCGGCGATCGGAATGAATAATTGTCTTGCCAAACCAGCGTTCCGCTATATGGTCTTTTTCATCGAATATAAAAACTGCCGAAAACGTCAGTTTATCTTCATGAGGTCGCAGCGAGCAAAGCTCGTTGGACAGTTGTTCGGGCAGCATCGGCAGTACGCGATCCACCAGATATACGGAAGTCGAACGGAGATAAGCCTCTTTATCCAGCGCGGAATTTTCCTGTACATAGTGGGTAACATCGGCAATATGTACGCCAATCTCGGTACGCCCGTCGTCGAGGGTGCGTATGGAGAGTGCATCGTCAAAATCGCGGGCATTTTCAGGATCAATTGTAAAGGTTGTAACCGACCTGAAATCGCGTCTACGGGCGATTTCTTCTGCTGTGATCCCGACCGGCAGGCTCGCAGCTTCTTCCATTACCTGTCCGGGGAAAAGTAAGTTGAACCCATTGCTGATCAGGATGGATTTCATCTCGATATCGTGGCTGCCGGCCTCGCCCAGTACATAAACAATCCGGCCACTGGGGTTCTGGAACTGCCCGCCTGCCCAGTTTTCGATACGAATGACTACCTTATCCCCATCCTTTGCCCCGAGGGTATCCGTATTATCTACCAGGATATCCAGCGGCATAGCCACATCTGGTGCGACGATCGCATATTTTGGATATTGCCAGAAAGTGCCGATGAATTGTTCGCGGGCACGCTGCAGCACTTCCAGTACTTCCCCTTCCCGGCGTCGCCGGCCCGGAGGCTGCCAGACATGGATGCGCACCTTGTCGCCGTGCAATGCAGAATTCATATATTTTGCGGCAACATAAATATCTTCCGCCTGACCCTCGCAAACGACGTACGCAGCACCGGAACGCGTCATATCAACAATACCTTCCAGCATGGAGGCATCCCCTTTTTTCGGAGCCATAACGGCAGGGGACTTTCGCAGGCGGAATTTATAATCCTCCAGTGCTTCCAGAAAACCATCTTCCTGAAGGCGTTGGAGGGCATAGTTTACGGCATCCTTGTTGTTTTCCAGCCGAAGGCGTTGGATGATCTGCCGGGGGTTGAGCCGCTTTTTGGGTTCCTGCCGGAAGAGCCGCAGGATTGCCTGCTGGAGTTCTTTAGAGGTGAGCTTATTCCCCGGCGATTTGCTATTTTTTCTTTTCATGCGTGGTAAATCATCAATTTCCCGTCAGGGAGCAGTTCCATCGTCGTCATCTTGCTGGAAGTGGCATCATATTCCGCTTCGACAGAAGCTTTTCCAGACATGACCACAATATCCCAGTCCTCCTCGATGGTCGCTACAGACTGTACTAAGGCATTTTTATCCGCAAAAGTTCCTGAAAGCACAGCGCGATCAATCAAGGCGCCATTTTTATCCAGGGTGAGCAGGATATAGCTATAGTGCATCAGGGAAGCTTTCCAGTAAACTACTGCGTGGAAACCCTCGGTATCCGGTAGTGAGAAACAAGGGACAAATTCGGTAAATTCATCCGCTTCTTCGCCCAGGGGCAGTAAAAAATTTTCGGCGAGCGACTGCGGCAGCGGATCGTTGTTTTGGCTGAACACGTGGATCAGGTCGGGGGTAAGGGTGACTGGCAGCTGGATTTTCGGAAAAGCAGCCAGAAATTGCTTCAACATGACAAGATCTTATTTTGGTAATAGGTTTCGTAAAAAATTTTTAAAAGGTACACTTTTTCAAGAGAAAACCTCTTTGAAGTGCTTTCACCATTCGGAAAAGAAATTGGGAACGGATTCAAGGTTATGGATTCAGCACAAGGCCCGTTAAGGTCGGTGTAACTGATACTTCGGCGCGTGGCAAGGGGATTTATGCGCGAGGAACATGAATTCTCCTTCCATTTTTCTCTTTTCTGAATTTCAAAGAACTTCTTCCGATTACCGCATCGGAAAATGTGTACCTTTTATAACGGACTTGTTGCAAAGCGTCAGCGAGGAAGGTAAAGGCATCTTTTTTTTCAAACGAAGTCTCTTTGAGGGCATATAGCCTTGCTTCATGACCGAAAAAAGGCGCGGTACGGGCGAAAAAGGCCTTTTTGACCCCCGATGATTTCCTTTGCGACAAGTCTAATATGCAATAACAAATTTTTGTGCGATTTAGCTCATTTTCGGCCTGTATCGCATAAAAATAACTGGCAGGGCGGTCCAGTGCCGAAGATGGACGGCTAATCTTTCGGGGTATTGGCAAAAGATCATTGTATCAAACGAAGGGCTTTAATTTATTTAAATTCATTCTAAATAAAAATGAATTGCCGGGATAAGCGGAAACAACGGTTGGGGTTGTGCGTCTAAACATATAGTTTTGCATGCGAACACTGAGGCATACAGGAGTTAGGGGAGCGGGTGTTTCTTTGTGTCGCCCTGCAAGTTATCATAAATTCAAACGCAAATATCAAACGCTATGAGTTGGTTGGCGAGTGTATTAAATCCGGTTGGGTTAAAGTGGTTTGACCATTTTTTGACCTCTTCGTTGGGCAAAAAGATCATCATGAGCCTGACAGGACTCTTTCTCATTGTATTCCTGGTTGTCCATCTGATAGGGAACCTGCAGTTACTCCAGCAGGATGGTGGAACGGCATTCAATGTTTACGCAAAATTCATGACCACCAACCCTTTAATCAAGACGGTTTCCTATTTGCTGTACCTTTTCATTCTGATTCATGCCGTACAAGGATGGGCTTTGTGGCGGCAGAACCGCAGGGCGAGGGGTACGACTGGCTATGCCGTCAAAGTTACCCGCGCTGTGAACACCAATGCTAAAGCTGCATCCAATATGGGTTGGCTGGGTACGATTATTTTTGTGTTCATCATCCTGCACCTCTGGCAGTTCTGGTTGCAGATGAAGCTGGGCAAAGTGCCTAAAGTGGTCATCAACGGAGCGGAAATGAAGGATTTGTTCACCCCTGTCCAGGTGGCTTTTGCGGATCCGCTATACGTAGTGGTCTATATTGCATCTATGATTGTCATTGCGATGCACCTGAATCATGGTTTCCAGAGTGCCTTCCAGACCCTGGGCTGGAACCACCCCAAGTACTTTCCGTTGGTACAATGGGTAGGAAGAGCGTATGCGCTGCTTATCCCACTGGGCTTTGCAGTCATTCCTGTGGTTATGTTTGGCCGGTCGCAGGGCTGGTGGTAAAAATATAAAATTCTCTCACAACCCATAAACAGCGTATCCATGCACGAGCTCAATGGCAAAGTACCTCAAGGGCCGCTCAGTGAAAAGTGGGCCCAATACCGGTCAACCATCCCGCTGGTGGCGCCGAACAACAAGCGCCGCCTCGACGTAATCGTAGTAGGTACCGGTCTTGCCGGTGCTTCTGCTGCCGCAACGCTTGGGGAACTCGGCTACAACGTCAAATGCTTCACATTTCACGATAGCCCGCGGCGCGCCCACAGCATTGCGGCGCAAGGTGGCATCAATGCGGCCAAAAACTACCGCAACGATGGCGACAGCATCTATCGGCTCTTCTACGATACGATTAAAGGGGGCGACTATCGTTCCAGGGAGGCCAACGTATATCGGCTTGCGGAAGTCAGCACCTCTATCATTGACCAGGCAGTAGCGCAGGGGGTACCCTTCGCCAGAGAATACGGGGGCTTGCTCGACAACCGCTCCTTCGGTGGTGTACAGGTAAGCCGGACGTTCTACGCACGCGGCCAGACAGGGCAACAGTTGCTCCTGGGCGCCTATCAGTCCCTTTCCCGCCAGATTTCCCTGGGTGCGGTGGAGATGTACAACCGGCATGAAATGCTCGACGTGGTGCTGGTGGACGGTAAGGCACGCGGGATTATTGCCCGCAATCTAATCAACGGCAAACTGGAGCGCCACGCCGCGCATGCGGTTGTCCTGGCCACCGGTGGTTATGGCAATGTATTTTATCTTTCGACCAACGCCATGAACTCCAATGTCACTGCGGCATGGCGTGCAGTACGCCGGGGAGCGCTCATGGCCAACCCTTGCTTTACCCAAATCCATCCGACCTGCATCCCTGTCAGCGGTGACTACCAATCAAAGCTGACCCTGATGTCGGAGTCGCTGCGCAACGACGGCCGCGTGTGGGTACCCCGCAAAAAAGAAGATGCACAGGCTATCCGGGAAAAAAGGAAAACCGCACTCGACATATCAGAGGAAGACCGCGATTACTTCCTCGAGCGCCGCTACCCGGCCTTCGGCAACCTGGTGCCCAGGGACGTCGCTTCCAGGGCCGCTAAAGTAGCCTGCGACGAAGGGCTGGGGGTTGCCCCTACCGGCCTGGCAGTATATCTCGATTTTGCTGCTGCCATCGAACGCTACGGACGCTCAAAAGCCAATGCCACCGGCCTGCATAACCCGGACCACGCAACTATCCTGCGTTTAGGGGAAGAAGTCGTCGCAGAGAAATACGGCAACCTCTTCGAGATGTACGAGAAAATCACCGGCGAAAATCCCTATAAAATGCCGATGAAAATCTACCCCGCCGTCCATTATACGATGGGCGGCCTCTGGGTAGATTACAACCTGGAGACCAACGTACCGGGATTGTTTGCGATAGGCGAATGCAATTTCTCCGATCACGGGGCAAACCGCCTCGGCGCTTCTGCCCTCATGCAAGGCCTGGCCGACGGATATTTCGTTCTGCCCTATACCATCGGCGCTTTCCTCTCCAAAGAAATCCGCACCCCAAGGTTCGATCCAAATGGGGAAGCCTTTGCCAACGCGGAAAATGCTACCCGGCAGCGCATTCAGCAATTGATGGCAATTAGCGGAAAACAATCGGTGGAAAGTTTCCATCGCCGGCTCGGCCGGATCATCTGGGATTATTGCGGTATGTCCCGCAGCGAGGAAGGCCTCACCACCGCTCGTCAAATGGTCCTGGACCTGCGCAACGAGTTTTATTCAGATGTTTTCGTGCCCGGCAGCGCTGATGCGTACAATCCCGAACTGGAAAAAGCCCTGCGGGTTGCCGATTATTTCGAACTCGGCGAGCTCATGATCGTTGATGCCCTCAACCGCAACGAATCCTGTGGCGGCCATTTCAGGGAAGAGTACCAGGACGAAAGCGGCGAGGCTATGCGCAACGATGAAGAATATACTTACGTTGCTGCCTGGGAATACCACGGCTGGGACCAGGAGCCTACGCTCCACCGCGAAACACTCGAATTCGAAAATGTCAAACTCATCACCAGAAGCTACACGTAATCCTTCATATCATGGAAATGAAACTCACCTTGAAAGTTTGGCGCCAGGGAGGCGAATACCAAAATGGCCGGTTCGTAACGTACCAACTCAACCACGTCAACGACCACATGTCCTTCCTCGAGATGCTCGACGTGCTCAATGAACAGCTTATCGCCGAGCGCAAAGAACCAGTCGCTTTCGAACACGATTGCCGTGAGGGTATTTGCGGAACGTGTAGTATGGTAATCAACGGGCACCCGCATGGGCCCCTGGGGGGAACGACCGCCTGCCAACTCCACATGCGGCACTTTAAAGATGGGGACACCATCACCATCGAACCATTCCGCGCCCTCGCCTTCCCGGTAATCAAAGACCTGGTGGTGAACCGCTCCGCATTCGACCGCATTATCCAGGCAGGGGGGTACATCTCCGTAGCCACAGGCCAGGCACAGGATGCAAATGCCATCCCGGTAGAAAAAGAACAGGCGTCCAAGGCTTTCGACGCCGCGGCTTGTATCGGCTGTGGTGCATGCGTGGCCGCATGCCCCAATGCCTCCGCCATGCTCTTCGTGAGCGCCAAGGTTTCCCACCTTACGCTCCTCCCGCAAGGCCAGGTGGAAGCATCGCGCCGTGTCAATAATATGGTCAGGCAAATGGATCTCGAAGGGTTCGGCAACTGCTCCAATGTGACCGCTTGCGAAGCAGAATGTCCTAAAGAGATCTCTGTCGAAAATATTGCCCGCATGAACCGCCAGTACTTTTCTTCTGTTTTCACTTCCGGTGAGGCTTGAAAAGATCATCCTTCGCTTTTTACAGCTTGCCCCTAAAAAGAATATTTTTTACGCGGTTGTGTTATAAAAATGAAGGGGAAGTATAAAGCATAAAGGCCGAGCAAATAATATTCAAAATGAGGATGCCTCATAAATATGGG
>Ga0068876_10000270_pt1 | contig 41231 bp, 50 predicted proteins | sample NOAtaG_6_FD_66442 | JGI IMG/M metagenome (GOLD analysis project Ga0068876, IMG submission 66442) | Freshwater lake microbial communities from Lake Erie, under a cyanobacterial bloom - NOAA_Erie_Diel5S_2200h metaG | ecosystem: Environmental > Aquatic > Freshwater > Lake | place: USA: Ohio, Lake...
TCCCATAACAATAAGAAAGCATAGCAAGAATTGATACAAGGCTTCGCTTTTTGATTTTAAAAAAAGTTATTATCTTCGAATGAACGTTCTATTGTTTGGGCTCGTCTATTGCTTGCACGCAGAATGTTATAGGTAAGTAAAAACTGACAATTCAAATTTAAATAAGCGGGAGAAACGAAAATTGGCACGCACCTTGACAACGACTTAGAAAAGTGGAGACTAGCAACCACTGACAAAAAAACAGGGCGACACCGAAAAGCCAAATGAGTAGGCCAAAAAAACAAACACAATGAAAAAATTATTTTTAATTGCATTCTTAATGTTGTTTCTGAAAAATCTTGGATTTTCTCAATCAACAAATTGCGGACAAGCAGTAGCGCAGTTGCAAAACTACGCTACAGAAGTTAACCAAATTTACCAGTATGAATATTGGACTGCTATCCCAAACCAGCGTTGCCCAGAGGTTGTTTGGCAATGTTGCAACCAATGGGGACAGCAGTATCAAATGCCGGTTAATCCACAAGTGGTTGAAAATTGTCGTTGGCAAATGCTGACATATCTTAATCAGTGGTATGGACAACAAAGCGATTATATAAACAATTGGTATGTTCAAATTATTCAAGGTTGTTCCACGAGTCCGCAAACCCCCTCAAGTAAACCCGCTCCAATAGAGATTGATTCGGGTGATGAGAATTCACAAATTGACACTGAACAAATTGAAGAAATGACGGCAGGCATTGACGAGGATAAAGCTATTCCAATTAAAATTCCTAATACTGCTTCTGGCTTTATACCAAAACAATAAATATGAAAAATTCATCATTCAAACCAATAGCATTACTGCTATTTATTATTTTACCATTTCTAACTTTTTCACAAGATGTGAAAATTAACGTGAGTGGTAATTCATTTTGTGGTTTCAGTATAGAAAGCGGATACTACAATTTAAACGATCCCCAAGAATACATTACAAGAGAGGCAAAACTTGGCGACGAATCAGGCATACCAGATGTAATAAACGAGATAAAAACGACAATTGGAATTAGTGTTCCAATTTACGTTTATATAGCTAAAGAAGAGAATAACTGCTTTGCAACCATTGCCGAAGGTGGTAAAAGAGTAATTATTGCTGACCACTTGTTTTTAAATAATGTGAATAAACAATCAGGAACTGAGTGGGCTGCCATTTCAATTCTTGCACATGAGATAGGGCATCATATTGCTGGATTCAACAGAAGATCATCACAATTAGAAAGCGAACTTGACGCAGATTATTGGAGTGGCTATGCTTTACAAAAATTGGGAGCAAGCAAAGATGCCTCTGTTAAATGTATAATGAGATTTGGGACAGAACATGACACAAATACTCATCCGAGCAGATATTCAAGATCAAAGACCATAAAACTAGGTTGGGACGATGCTTTAAATGGAAGTTATGACCCTGATAGATGCGAAAGTTGCGACTAAATTCTAATAGAAAACAGACCCATAATAGCGGGTTTAAGATCTGTTAACCAACTAAAGTTACAGGCATAAAAATGGAGACCAGCAACCCCGTATAAAAAAACAGCGAGGATTCTGAAAATCGAAAAGAGTAGGAGAAAATTTAAAAATACAAAATGAAAAATTTATCAGTTCTAGTAATTATGTTGCTTTCTTATGGTTTTGCTAATGCTCAGAAAGTTTTTACTGTAGATAGGGAATCATACGCAGATGTTAAAGTCTTTGTTGTAGACAGGGAAAGTTACGCCGATCTGCTTGTTTACAAGGTAGATCGCGAAAGTTACGCCGGAAAAAATGACGGAAAATGGTTTTTTGTAGATCGTGAATCCTATGCACAAAAAAAAATATATTTTGTTGATAGAGAATCTTATGCTGACTTGAAAATATATTTTGTAGACCGTGAATCATACGCTGGTTGGAAAAACTCATCTAAAAAAAGCTTGATGTATTAAACACATAATAAAATTTGAAGGCAAAAAACCGCTCCGTAAGGATGCAAAAAATTGAAAATCCTACGCTAAAGAAAGGATATTAAAAATAAATTAGTTTTACTGTTTCCTTCGGAGGTGAAATAAAAGAACAACTAACGGCGTTCAGGCGCAAACGGGTGATCATATAAAGCGAAGTTTAGGCTTCGCTTTTTGATTTAAAAAGAAAGTTATTATCTTCGAATAAACGTTCTTTTGCTGATACTCACATAGCGCCCGCATACAAAATCGTCATAGGCAATTTTAAAACTACAACAAAGTCAAACCGTAAATACAACTTGAAAATAATGATGCGAATTTCAATTATGATCCTTTTTTTAACAAATATTCCATTTGTTAATGCCCAAAATTGGACAAGTGATCAGATTATAGAGGCAAATACTGCAAAGAATATTGCATACTTAACAACCGTCGAAAAGGAATGCATAATGTATATCAACCTTTGTAGGCTTTATCCAAAAGATTTTTTAAAAAATGAACTTCTTAATTACTTTGGGACAGAAAAATATGGCGATTACTTAAAGGATTCTAAATACCGAGAGTCGTTAATTGATTTGTTAAACACTATGAATCCTGTGGGTCCAATGTATTTTGACGTTGACGCATATAATAATGCAAAATGTTTTGCAAAAGAACAAGGAGAAGCTGGAACTGAAGGTCACACAAGAATAAACTGTAAAAAGGGTAATTATACTGAATGTTGTTCATATGGAATGCATACAGGTAAAGACATAGCCATGCAATTACTTATTGATAATAATGTTCCTAGTTTGGGACATAGAACTAACTGCTTGAAGGAAGATTACACAAAAATTGGGGTATCGGTACAACCACATAAAGAATGGGACATTTGCGCTGTAATCGATATGACTTGGTAACTCATGAATAAGGTTGTAATTCTTTTATTTTTTTTTCTCAAACAATTACAAGTATGCTCTCAGCCGGTTGATTATGGATCGTTAATCAATCTATCTGCAATATCAAAGTCTTTTTTGGAATTAGTACATGATGAAAAATGGACGAACTTGCAAGCTCAATACATTGACTCAGAAAAAGAGAAAGGTGTTAAAGATTCAATAGATTCAGATTACAATTCCAAACTTAAACAATTGGCAGACAGCACAATGAAACGTATTTTTGGTGAAACTGGTTTTTCGAAAAACTTCACAATGGCTTGCCTTCAAAATCCTTGTGCAACAGGTTATCTATATGCCAATACTTTGATATCAAATAATCCTTGTGCTTCCGAACCTCAAGATAGCTGCAAAGAAGCAATTGTTACCTATAACTTCGTAAAAAAAGAAGTGCCACTTACCATTAAAATGTTAATTACCCTAAAGGGTAATGGAGAAATTGTATACATAGAAAACAATCCATATGGGTTGAAGGAAATCGGCATTGAAAAGCAAAATTTGCTCTCCATTTCGGAGATTCAAAAGATAATCACTAAAAAATTTCCAAAAGAGCATTTAACCATTTTAGCTGCCAACAAACCACTCGTATATGCGCACACACGTATACTGCGGCCGAAAACGAAAGTCAAAGAAAAAATGAAAAGCAGAACAAAAAAAATACTTATTCGGGAAACAAAGGCAGGGAAAAACTGGGAAAATGGTTTCATTTACACCACACAAAGTGACAACTCGAAAAAACCAAAGAGAATTTATCAATTTGATGCGGTTACAGGAAAACTTCTTTGGATTACTGAAATATATAAAGTTACAAATGAGAACAATTGCTATTAACCTCAAGTTTAAATAAGAGGGTGCACATAGGTATGCTCTTTGGTCATGCCGAACAGATTGATTTATGGTAACAAGAAGACTTTACTTTGCATCAAACTTCGGGCTTAAATTCGGCGCTTATGCAAATCTCCAAACAGTTTGATGGCATTATGTAAAACTTGTAAGAAGCATTGATTTAGATAGAACATACTAAGAATTGACTCAAGTTAATTGGAAAAGTATTGTAATTACCGATAAACCCCTTTCAATACCTGAAAAAACATATTTAATGGTTTTGCATCTAATAACTGACAATAGTGCAGGACAAGCTGATCAAAAACCCAATTAGTGATTAAAAATTTATTGATAAAAAACCAATGTCAATAACAGTAGGCATCAGAAAATCTATTAGTTTAGGACTTTGTAATTTTGTAAAAATGAAAATTTTAAGCTTTATATTTTTAGGGTCCGTTCTATTTATGGGTTGTACTAATAATTCAGTTGGTACTGCTCCGAAAGAAAGGAAAATCAAACCTGTTGCACCAATACAAATTCCTGATGAAGATGCTATCGCTAATGCCAAGTTGGACGAGGAGAACCTTGCAGACGAAAAAACGAAAGTGTCTTTCATGACTTCTAAAAATATTAAAAATGGATTTAAAGAAGCAATTAATGGGTTGAAAAGAATAGAATATAAAACAATTAACGAAACCATGATCTTCGAACTCTATAAAGAAGTTGGGAATCAAGAAGGTTCAGAATGGGCTTTTAAAGCTGTAATTCGTGTGGGAGACTACTATTTACCTATTCGTTTAGGGGTTAATCATAGAATAAAAATTCAAGACTTAGTATATAATGACAAGATGCAAGAAATCATAATCAATACAGGTTGTTTTTCCGATGCGGGTTGTATGGATAAAAGAATGGTTGTGAGAACCTTTAAGAAACGACCATGTACTTTAACTGATTTTGGTCAAGGATCCAATGTCTATTTCACATACAAAGACCTCGATGGTTATTCTTTCCCTGGAGATAAACAAAAACTGGCAGCAGTCTTAGACTCAAAAGAAATTATTATAATTAATCGTGATTATAAAAATGGTCAATTGGTTATTCAATCCTATAAACCATACAAAGTAGGCTTCGCTAAAGGTTCATTTACGAAGAGAATGACTATTGAATTAGCGGGTTAGATTTTAAACATGTTTTATATCACAAGCAAAAGAAACGTAGGTGCCCGTTATTTTACCAGGAGCCAAATCTGGAGATGAGATTTTTTGCGGGAAAAATAAATGGATAATGAAAAGTACACTTTTGGTATGTTAACATCAACTTGGTAGTAAGATTAATTGTGAAAACTCTCAAAACATTAAAGTTTTTAAGAAATTCTCTAATGACACAGCAAAATAGACAAGACACCTGGAATCATAGTCTGCCTACAATCGATCTATTATTTTTCTTTTCGTCTAGAACCAAAAGACTCCAAAACCTCCTTTTTTGTTTCCTTATTTACCTCCTTAATATTGTCATATGCAAGATAAATGAAGTTCGTACCATCCTTTGTGAATCCAGGACCTTCCAGGATATGGTATGTATTACCGGCATAATTTACTGCATCATGGTCACCATCAATGAAAGTACTTAAATAAAACAAAGTTTCCCCGCCATCAGACTCTAACATTTCAAATTTTAACGAATTTTCTGGATGTCTTGCATCAAAACAAATTCTTAAATCTGAATAACCTGAAGTTGCATAAAATCTACCCACATTTAACCTAGGTAATTCTATGTACTCATAATAAATATTATCAATTATCTTCAAAATTCCATTAGAAGCGGTCAATTCATTGCTATTAAGTTGTCTATACAGTGTAACTCCTTCGGTATTATAAAAATCTATCTCACTAAATAAATCCCCCTCTTGTAAAAGGTCGTAGTCATTTTGAGTAAACGCCATTATTTTTAATGTATCTTGAGCTGTTATAAGATTTGTCGAGCAAAAAATGGCTATACAAAAAAATAAAACATTTATTTTTTTCATTGTTTTGAGATTATTTGGTGAATAGACGCAATATTAACAAAATAAAATAAAGTATCGAATACATCATTTATTTAAGAAATAAATAAATGGATTTTAATACGTCTTATCGCCTACTTACCTCAATTGTTGATAGAAAATTTTGGCGCTTTTTTATTTTAATTTTTGAATAGTCCTGAATAACCGATACAGATTATTTAAGATTTAATTAACAAATTATACCCCCAACAAGCACGTGCTTACTGGGGTATTTATTTTTATAACTTTTTATTTTGATTTCATTTTGCCGATGCATTTGTATTGGGGTCTTTTAAAAACGGGAAAAATGTGTTCTTTGTTTATTATTCATATCAATACTGTTTTTTATTAACTTATTGCTTTTTCAAGCGATTGCTTGCTTTATACCCTATGAACTCACCTTTCAATTTTCCACTAACCCTTTCTGTAGGGAATTTTGCATATGGATCATAGAATTCTGTCATGCTACAAATTATTTTGGAGTGCTTTAGTAATTATCCCCTAAATTATCTTTTTAGTATATTTGGAATGATGAAAGAATTAATCGAAGATAAAATTGAAGCGCTTCAGGAAAGTTCATTAAACAAGACTAAAATTAATGCGGCAGGCAAAGCACTAAAAAATATTGTCCTTGCTGTGATATATTTAATTTTGTTCTCAGCTTTCGGAATTTTTATCACTTTTACCTCCTTGAAAGATCCCGAAAAAATTAAAACTATATATATGATTTTAGGAATCATTAGTGTTCTATGTAACATTTTTATTTTATATAGCCTTTATAAAGCCGGGGATCATTTAGAAAATTCATAACCAATACCAGTCCCAAAAATAGGTATGAGCAAAAGTATGGCGGAAATATATTAATATACTTCTACCTTTTTTCATTTATAATGTGCATTAATCTTTGATTTTTTTTTTGTTATTGCTTGGTAAACAGCAAAAAACTAACATAACCGCCACCTTCGGGGAGTTGCGAGACGTCAGTTGCAAAGCAACCCTAAAAACATAAAACCCATCTCAAATTCGTTCTAACTTTGATAAAAGAATACTTCACCACCATTCAAATGAAAACAGATACTCTTTTTAAATTGAATAACATTACGTTAACCACAGCAATACTCCTCTTATTTTCGTTCAATGGAAATACGCAATCCAAAAAGTTTTCGTTGGGGATCCACCTTTATCCCAACTTTTCTGCTGGAATCATTTCAAACGATGGAAATACTCAAGGGGAGGTTCAAACTGGTTTTGATGCCATTGAAACGTGGAAACCCAGTTTAAATTCGAATGTCTTTGTGGAATATCAACTTACTGCAAAATCACTATTGGGATTTGGTTTAGGCTATCATAACAATGGGGAGAAAACCCAAAAACTAACGCTTTCTTTCAATATTGACCCAATAACGGGTCAACCATTTGCTGATCCTGAAGCTCCTGCCTATGCGAAATTCGTTTACAATCGACACCATGTTGAAGTTCCGTTATACTATAAACGCATGTTCGGCTTACGTTTTTATGTACAAGCTGGAATCAGTGGAATGATCAATGTTTTGAACACCACATCGTCGATTAAATACTTCAGTGATGGAACCAAAGATCGAAATACCTCGGAAGATCAGTCAACAGATTTTCGAAGATTCAATCTTGCTGCAAACCTTGGTTGTGGGTGGAACTATTTGAATCATGAAAAATATAAACTTTACGTTCAACCAATGGTTCAATATGGCATTTTAGGAGTTTCTAAATCAGCCTCACTTAACCGAAATTTTTTATTATTAGGTATTTCGACAGGAATAAAATTGTAATCTATTAGCTAAATTGAAGGACTAGCGAACCGTTTTATGGGGGTGTCAGAGTAAACGACACTTAAAGATTGTTTAAAATAATGCAGACTTATCCAAAAACTACAAGTCAAAAATAGTCTATGTAAACAACCGTGATCTTTTGGAAGTCTTGTAGAAATTAGGAGGCCAATATTTGCATTTTCGCAACAAAATAGTGCAGCACAGATATGCCGTTCACTGGTTACAAAAACCAAAAATAATTTACTTAATATTAAAAATAATTAGCCTCAATTAAACTAGTTTTGCAAAGCCTCTTAATTAATAAATTCCTATGAAATCTATTGATAAAAACAGTTTGGAAAATGCTTATCGATTGTTCGAATCGAATGACATTAATAAAATAGAAATCGGCACGACAAAAGGTCTTAAAGAAATACATCGCTATCTGTTTGAGGGTTTGTATGATTTTGCTGGTGAAATTCGAAAAACAAATATTTCTAAAGGTGGCTTTAGATTTGCCAATTCGTTGTATCTGGAAGAAATTCTGGTGAAAATTGAGCAAATGCCAGAAAATACGTTTGAAGAAATAATTGGGAAGTACGTTGAAATGAATATTGCTCATCCTTTTATGGAAGGAAATGGAAGGTCCATGCGTATATGGCTGGATATGATATTAAAAAAACAAATCAAAAAGGTTGTTAACTGGCAATTTATTGACAAAACACTTTATTTGCAATCCATGGAGAGAAGTCCAATCAATGATTTAGAATTAAGAACACTTTTAAAGGAAAATTTAACCGACGACGTTGACAATAGAGAAATTATTTTTAAAGGAATTGAACAGTCTTATTATTACGAAGGATATTATAAAGATGAAGCGTCGGATCTTTAATAAAGAACCGCCCAGCCATAATAAATTACCCCTCCAATTCTGGAGGCACTAAATAATCGAATGCCGACATAAAATGAAAACTAAAATTAGATTACTGAAAATAGCGGCGTCCTTTTACATCTTATTGATGTCGTTTTTCAATACCAGATCATTTGCACAAATTATTTATACCGACATACCTGATGAAACGCCCAATGCGACTTATCCATTGGATTTGAATAACGACAATACGGTTGATTTTCTCATTCAATTCGGTTTGATTGACAAGGTAATGTGCCTACCTCAAAACAACAATGCCTACGCGGGAGAATTTATTAATGGTATTTATTTGCCTTGGGCTTTAACTGCATCCTCGAATATTTGCGATTCACTAGCGACATGGTATGATGCCAATAACCCTGGCACAATGGCTTGGGGAACAACTATTGGTTACTGGGCTGGCGCTTCAAACAACTATTTAGCCCTAAAACTAATGGTGGGGACAAACACCTACTACGGTTGGGCACGTTTTGATTTCCAACCATCATCTACGTCCTTCACCGTAAAAGATTACGCATACGAAAGCACCCCAAATGCATGTATTCAAGCGGGTGAAAGTAGTCTTGGAATTGCAGAAGAAGGTTCAAATGATATAATCTCAATTGGACCAAATCCTTTCTCGAAATCGACAACCGTAAAAATTACGGGCAATCATATAAATGCAACGCTTACGCTTTACAATGCTTACGGACAACTTATTAAGGAAATAAAAATCCTTACAGAAAAAGAAATTTCGTTATCTCGTGACCATCTTCCAAGTGGCATCTATTTTATGCAACTTAACGATGATAACAAAAGCAGCGGTTTCCTAAAACTTATTGTTGCAGACGGAAGCTATTGAGAATAAAAAAATGAAAACATCTTTTATTATTTCACTACTTAATAGTGTTAGGTATGAGTAAGAGGTATTTATACATGAATGTATTTCCGCAACAATCCATTATCTTTGCACCCTCAATTTCAACAGATGATCTCAGTCAATGGCCTTGCGGTAACATTCAGTGCACGAACACTTTTTAAAGATGTAAGTTTCGTTATCAATCCAAATGACAAAATAGCCCTAATGGGAAAGAATGGTGCCGGTAAATCGACCATGATGAAGATCATTGCCGGTGTGCAAAAACCTAATAGCGGGAGTATTCAATGTGCACCAGACACCAAAATAGCTTATCTTCCGCAGCACTTGTTGACAGAGGACAACTGTACCGTTTTCGAAGAAACATCCAAAGCATTTGGTGAGATCATTGGAATGAAGAACGAAATTGAACTGTTGAACAAGGAGTTGGAAACGCGCACCGACTATGAATCGGATGCTTACATGAAAATCATAGAACGCGTAGCTGAATTGGGTGAAAAATACTATGCAATCGAAGAAACAAATTTCGATGCTGAAGTTGAAAAAGCTTTGCTCGGTCTTGGATTCAAGCGAAGTGATTTCACGCGTAACACCAAGGAATTCAGCGGCGGATGGCGTATGCGCATCGAATTGGCAAAAATTCTTCTACAAAAACCCGATCTTGTTTTGCTTGATGAGCCTACCAATCACATCGATATCGAATCGGTAATCTGGTTGGAAGATTTTTTAAAAAACAAGGCAAAAGGCGTGATCGTAATTTCCCACGACAAAACGTTCATCGACAACATCACCAACCGTACGATTGAGGTGACTATGGGTCGAATCTACGACTATAAAGCCAACTATTCGCATTACCTGGTTTTGCGTGAAGAACGTCGTGCACAGCAACAAAAAGCTTATCAAGAACAGCAAAAAATGATCAATGAAACCAAGCGCTTTATTGAACAGTTCAAAGGCACCTATTCAAAAACAAATCAGGTAAGTTCACGTCAGCGAATGCTTGAAAAGTTAGAAATCATTGAAGTTGATGAAATCGACAATTCATCCATTTCGCTTCGCTTCCCTCCTTCTCAACGGTCGGGAGATTTTCCGGTTACGGCAAAAGAAATGAGCAAATCTTATGGTGAAAAGGTAGTGTTTAAAAATGCAAACATGTCTATCGCTAGAGGGGAGAAAGTTTGTTTTGTTGGTCGAAACGGCGAAGGAAAATCCACCATGATCAAGGCGATTATGGGTGAAATTAATTTCGACGGACACTGCGAATTGGGACACAATGCAAAAGTGGGTTACTTCGCGCAGAATCAAGCTTCTTTGTTGGATCCTGAACTTTCGGTTTTTGAAACAGTGGATAATGTGGCTGAAGGAGAAATTCGTAAAGACATTAAGAATATCCTCGGAGCTTTTATGTTCTCGGGAGATGCAATCGATAAAAAGGTGAGTTTCCTTTCCGGTGGAGAACGTACGCGTCTGGCAATGGTAAAACTCCTTCTGGAGCCGGTGAACGTATTGATTCTCGATGAGCCCACCAACCACCTTGACTTGAAATCGAAGGATGTACTCAAAGAAGCGCTTAAGAAATTTGACGGGACCTTAATATTAGTTTCGCATGACCGCGCATTCCTAGAGGGTTTGGCAAATAAAGTTTTTGAATTCAAGGATCAGCGCGTAATTGAGCACTTTGAAACCATCGATGAATTCCTTGAGCGCAATCGTATCGAACAAATTAAACATCTGGATCTTTAAGGTGAAACAATCAGAATTTTTATGTTAGATTAATCTATTTCGGTTTTAAATCATAAATTTCATCAATTATACTCACCTAAATCCGGAAAATGAACCCCGAACAAAATTACATAGCAATAAATCGAACATCTTGGGACAATCGGGTTGATACCCATTTAAAATCAGAATTTTATGACCTTGAGGGTTTTATGAAAGGTAATTCCTCATTGAATTCGATCGAATTGAATTTACTTGGCGATATCACAGGAAAAACCATTTTGCATTTGCAATGTCATTTCGGCCAAGATTCCATTTCATTGAGCCGTCTTGGTGCAGGTGTTACAGGTGTAGACTTTTCAAACAAAGCAATTGAAAGCGCTATGCAAATTGCAAAAGATTCCAACTCCAATACAAAATTCATTTGTTGCGACATTTATGAACTGCCCCATTTCTTAGACGAAAAATTTGATGTCGTCTTCACCAGTTACGGAACAATTGGTTGGTTACCCGATATGGATAAGTGGGCTAAAATCGTTGCTCAATATCTTAAACCCAATGGCCAATTTGTATTTGTGGAGTTTCATCCTGTTGTTTGGATGTTCGACGATAATTTTGAAAAAATCGGGTACAATTACTTCAATTCAGGTGAACTGTTTGAAACAGAAAACGGAACATACGCAGATAAAAATGCGGATATCTCACAATCCTATATTAACTGGAATCATAGCATCAGCGAAGTATTGAACAGTTTGATAAAAAATGGTCTGGAAATTAACGAATTCGATGAGTTCGACTACTCGCCCTACAACTGTTTCTTGCATACCATTGAAGTCAAACCCAAAAAATTCAGAATCCAACATTTGGACAACAAGATTCCAATGGTTTATGCATTAAAAGCAACAAAATCGGATAAGCTACAATGAAAGAAAAATTTATGAAATCTGTTTTAGTTAATTCCAAATATCCTTTCCTAATTGGTTTGTTCACTTTAGTTTCAATAAGTGTAATGGCACAAAAGAACAGCCGAAAAATTGATGGCTTTTCCGTCAATCCTAAACTTGGCTTTTACAATTTTGCTAGTAATGATGCAGGCTCAATTCTCGGTATTGAAATGAATGTATTTAAAAATAAAATTTTGTACAGTACAGACTATTACAGAATGGAAGAAATGTTGCTATTTGGGCCTAAACCTTCTGAATACTTTAATCAATTTGGTGTTTTGATAGGTAGTTACAAAGGGGACAAAAAATTCAGATTTCAATATCAAGGAGGGTTGGCTTCGCTTTGGGGATTAAAAAGGACTACTTTAATCAGTGAAGGCACAGGACTATTTCCGGTTGACCATTACGCAAGTAACTATTTTATTACCATTGGATTATCAACTAAACTTGGTTTTAAATTTATACCATTTACATTTTTAGCTATCGGTGTAGATTTACAAACCAATGTAAATATGGAGAATGTGGTTTATATGCCAATGCTCAGTTTAGAAATAGGAATATTACGGAGTAAATAAACTTATAATGGTATTGAAGCAGGAGAAATTCGAGGATTTTATGTTTGTGACATGGCAAAATTCGATTAAATATTCAACTCAAAAATTAAATTAACAGTAAATCGAATTGAACGAAGAATTAATTGCATACAACAACAAGGTTTCGGAAAAAGAAAAAGAAATATGTTCATTGCTTGCAATAACAATACTCAGTGAACTTTCAGAGGCTGAACATAAAATATGGCATGCACATCCCGTATGGTTCATTAATGAAAATCCGATAGTTGGTTACAGTAGACAGAAAAAAGGAATACGATTGATGTTTTGGAGCGGCAGCGACTTTGAAGAAGAAAAGCTCAATGTTAAAGGTCAAAAATTTAAGGACGCCTCCATTTTTTATACGAACGTTTCAGAGGTTAATGCTGAAGACCTGTTGCGATGGCTGCAAAAATCGCTAGCAATTCAATGGGATTATAAAAACATTGTGAAAAGAAAAGGTAAATTGGAAAGACTAAAATGAAAGTTACTCCTGAACATATTGAAAAAATAGCAAAATTAACTTTTGCTTCGGTTTATCCGCACTACGTGAATAAAGTAACAAGAAAAGGTAGAACCATTAAAGAACTTCATGAAGTCATCGAATGGTTAACCGGCTACAATGAAGGAAAAATACGAGATCTTATTGAAGAAAACGTATCTTTTGAAACTTTCTTTCAGGAGGCGTACCTGCATCCAAATGCGCATTTGATTACAGGTTTAATTTGCGGGTACCGCATAGAAGAAATCGAAAATACTTTAACCCGAAATGTTCGCTATCTCGATAAATTGGTCGATGAATTGGCTAAAGGAAGAAAAATGGAAAAAATATTAAGGACCAAATAAACGAATAAGATGAAAAAATATATAATGACATTAGCAGTAGTGATCACTTCAATTACTGGATTTTACGCAAAGCCACGTTCGGTTTATTTAGATAAAGAACTCAGCAGTGCATCAATGGTTGAATATGTTGAAATCACCAATTATACCGACTCTACCATCGAATTTGTAACCCTAGACAGCAATCAAGTAATGACTGCTAAATCGAATGGTGCTGTAACTCAAGGAGAACTTTTCGATAAACATACCACTGGTTATTGGCCAATAAAGGGAGACCAAGTACTTATCGTTGTTGGACCAAGTGGTTATGTCTCTTTGTTTGCAACAATTCAAAATGATCATTATCGATTTTGGTCACCAGGATTTACCGGAAGTACCGCGCTATTTCATTTTAAAAAGCCCGCAATGAAACTCATAGAAAATGACGGACTTCAAAACATTAATAGTGAATACCAAACCTGTTGGGACGGATGTTTATTGCCTGTTAACGAATTGAATAATTTAATAAAAGAATAAGTAATCATTCCTATGGGGTCAATGCTTTCAAATTTGAAATAGTAAATTTTCTAAAGAAAAGTAGCAACTAAGAAATTATTTTTATTGCTTATCATTGCAATATTTCTTGAAAATATAACAATACCTAATCATAAGATTCATGCAATATTTTGAAGATAAATCCATCAATAAGGATGACCTCGTGAATAAAGGAGAATATGAAAACTGCAACTTCAACGGTTGTGATTTTGCCGAAAAAGACCTTTCAGGGTTTAAATTTATCACTTGTACTTTTAACGAATGTAATTTCAGTTTGGCAAAACTTAACAATACTATGTTTCAAGATGTGAATTTCAAAGATTGTAAGATGATGGGGCTACACTTTGAAGCATGTAACGAATTTGGACTTTCCTTCTCTTTCGAAAATTGCCAACTTAAACATTCATCCTTTTATCAATCAAAAATTAAAAGCACGATTTTTAGACATTCACAATTGGAAGAAACCGATTTTACTGAAGCTGATTTAACCCATGCTGTATTTGACAACTGTAATTTAATGTCATCCATTTTTCACCAAACGACGCTTGAAAAAGTAGACTTTCAAACTTCTTTTAATTACACCATCGATCCTACAATGAACAGAATCAAAAAAGCAAAGTTTTCCCTAATGAATATTGCGGGTCTGTTAGACAAGTACGATATTATTATTTCACCTTGAATTATAAAAAGGCAATTTCATAAGTTTATATCGGAAATTAGAAAAACCAATGATGTGGTATTTATCTCAGGTCAAAAATAGAAAATGAATACAAGAAGTCAAATTAATACAAAGATCATTAATAACCCTTGACGTACAATGATTAAATAAAAAACCTTTCTATGTATGAAAAATTATCTTTTATCTTTATTTGTCACTATTTCCTTTTGGAGTTGCGCCCAAGAGGATAGCATGAACACTGAAAACGTTCGATTAATCCATAAAAACCATATAGGATTCAGTGTCGGTGGCCCTGGATTTCTTGGTTATTACTATGAACATTTTTTTAATCATAATTGGAGCATCGAAGTTGGTTTAGGCTCAGTGCTGGTTTTAACCGGCATTTATACGGAAGGTCGTTATTATTTTGGTAGTAAAGATAAACCGGATAAAATTGCTCCTTACATTGGTTTTGGAGGAGGAGCTTGCATGATTTTAGGTTTAGATGACGGATATGTCACACCTATGGTTTACGCCCCTGTTGGATTACAGATTTTCAACAGTCGAGGTTTTGCTTTTTCAATGGAAGCAGCAGTCTTTCGTTTTGATGGAGAGACATTTCCAATGGGTGCATTAAAATTTCGCTTAATGAAAAAGAAAAAATCAAGTAGATAATTCCCAATTAAATACCTAATAGAAACTTACTTCGATGATACGTAATTTATATTTTAAATGTCCGGCTACCTGTTTTAATAAAGTCTAAGGTTTAGCTTTTATGTCACCAAAATTACTTTTTAGCTTTTTCTTATTTCAACTCCGTGAAAGCCCTTATTTATAACGGTTAAAAATTGTTTATTTTCCCGTCATTAAAATCCTTTTTACTTATAATCAACCTGTTTTCTGGTTATTTTTACATACAAAAAATACTTAAATGGCAAATTCAATAAAAAGGACCAATTCTGAACAATTATTTGAAGTGTCAAAAACTTATTTTCCTGGCGGAGTTAACTCTCCTGTTCGTGCTTTTCGTTCGGTAGAAGGCGCTCCTCTTTTCATCAAAAAAGGTAACGGTTGCTATATTTGGGACGAAGATGACAATCAATTTATCGATTTTTGTTGCAGTTGGGGGCCACTTATTTTAGGGCATAATCACCCAAAGGTCTATGAAAAAATTGTTGCCACGTTGCAAAATGGATCCTCATTTGGTGCGCCTACTCGATTAGAAAATGAATTAGCAGAACTCATTCTATCGAAAAACCCCTACATTGAAAAATTACGATTTGTAAGCTCTGGTACAGAAGCGGTAATGTCAGCCATTAGATTGGCTAGGGGCTATACTGGACGTGATAAAATCATCAAATTTGAAGGTTGTTACCATGGACACGTCGATGCCCTATTGGTAAAAGCAGGAAGTGGATTAGCAACCTTAGGAACTTCCTCCAGTGCTGGCGTTCCTGAAAGTATTGCAGAACAAACGCTTGTTTTACCATTGAATGATATTCAAGCATTGAAAGATTGTGTGGCAGCTTTTAAAAATGAAATTGCATGCGCTATTATTGAACCTATTCCAGCAAATAATGGGTTACTCCTTCAGGAGAAAACATTTCTTTTGGCTTTGCGAGAAATTTGCACTGAAAACAATATCCTTCTTTTATTTGATGAGGTAATATCTGGCTTTAGGGTTGCTTTTTCAGGTGCTGCAGAATGGTATGGAATTCAGCCTGATATAGTAACTTATGGAAAAATAATAGGAGGAGGATTGCCTGTTGGTGCTTATGGAGCTAATTTGGAAATTATGTCCTGTGTGGCTCCGGATGGTCCTGTTTATCAGGCTGGTACACTTTCGGGTAATCCGGTTGCAATGGCGGCCGGAATTGCTCAGTTGACAGAATGTGCTAAACCGGGTTTTTATGAGGCCTTACAAGATAAAACTTTAAAATTCGTCAGCATAATTAATAATTATTCTGCTCTAAAAGGTTATCCATTTGAGTTGGTTGCTATAGGATCTATTTTTTGGCTATCCTTTAATGGTAAAAAACGAATTCTAAAATCGGATGAAATAAATCCTGATATGACAAATTTTAAAATCATGCACAGAGAACTGTTGAATCGGGGTGTTTATCTAGGGCCGAGTGGTTATGAGGTTGGATTTGTATCACAAGCCCACAATGAAGAAATTCTCGATCATGCTGCCCAAATGTTCTGTGAGGCTTTAGATGTTGTCTTTAATTAATCCTTAATTACTGTTGCAGTATCAATTACTTCTACTGTAACTTTTGCCAATCCGTCACGGATAAAATTTAATTGCTTTGCACTTCCATAACTTACATCAATTATTCTTGAGGAGGATTTGGGTAACCGATCGGTAATTTTTAAAACTCTCACAGAATCATTTTTAAGGTTGGTGACGCGTACCAAAGTGCCAAATGGCAATGTTTTATGAGCCGCCGTAAGGCTATCTGCATAGAATGTTAAACCTGAAGCCGTTTTACGACCCGTCCAATGTTGTCCATAATATGAGGCAATTCCTGTTTCAATTGCATTCTCTCTAAGCAATAATGCTAAAGTAAATAGTAATAGTAAGGTTTTCATAAGGACTAACTAATTTTCAGATTTTTCGCATTCAGCCATAAGTTCTAGCATAGCGGGGCCATCCATATTTTGATAATTCAAACAAGCCGCTTCTTGAGCTTTTTTTAATCGTTCCAATTCTAATTTATCTTTTGTAGGATAACCCTTTTCTGAGGAACGCATTAAGGCACTGTTAAACTTTTTTCCGGCATCTAGACATTCACAAAATTGAGTGTCTGTTTGAGAACAGGAAAGTAGAAAATGGATGAATATAAATCCGAATAACCATTTGTATGTCAGGTGAATAATCATCAATTTTTGATTTTTACTTTCTGTTTTATTCTAATCTGCTGATTGGAATTTTCTAAAGGTTTAGATTGATTGGTTGGGGTTTCTTTATCTTGCAAAATCTTATGCACTTGTTCAGCCTGTTCTCTTGTGTAGGTTTTTGTTTCTTTATTTCCATTTAATTCAGAAACTATGGATATTTCTTTTACACCATTAATCTCAATAACTTGAACATTTGTGTTTTTACCTGACAATAAATAAGAAATTTCATTTTCTAAATCTTGATTGATCGTTCCTGTCTCAAAACTATTTTCACTTGTTGATTCAATTGATTTTACTTGAACTTCCTTTTTTACAGTTTTCTCGAATGATTTTTTTTGTGCAGGAACTTCCAAAATGACACAAAAGATCATTAAGCCCATCCAAACAATTTTTTTTGTTTCCATTACTACAATTTTTTGTTTTGCTAATATAACCTTTTCCAATAAACATTGAAAAATTGATTTTGATAATTCAAAGGCTAGGATTATAAGGTCATTGGGCAACTTTTCGTATATTGTCGCGTCTATTTTCGTAAAGCATATATCATGAAACACAAAATATATTTTTTTATAATTAATCTGCTATTCTCTGGATTTTGTTTTTCTCAGCAAAACATGAATGAGATCAATACGGGTTCTATAGTTGAAACCTTTAAAAGTCAGGTTTCGAAAGAGATGACGGTAGTTACTTTTTCTTACCAATCTGCAGTACTTGAAAATTCAAACATTAATACAGATGATTCTATAGAAATCACAACTAAAAATGATGAGGTGACTAAAATTATTCAATCATTTTTAAACTTTGATGGAGTTATAGAATGCTCTTTCGATTTAGCCACATCAACTTTTACTGTTGTAACAAAGACCGGAACCTCTCTAAACCAGTTAGTTCAGGAAATTAACAAATCTTTATAATTATGACCGAAATTTTACGCACTACTAAATTATTTGTTTTATCAATTTTGGCAGTAACTTTCAGTTATCAGGTCTATTCTCAATGTGGGCCACTATCTACGCCAACGGTTACAAATAATGGACAAGACGGAATAATGTTCGATGTAGAAGCTCTTCAAGCTGTGAATATTGTTCAGTTAGGAATGGATTTCGATACAGGAACGGGTAATACCATACGTATTTATAAAAAAGCCGGAACTCATGTTGGGTTTACAAATAATGCCGCCGCTTGGACTTTGGTAGGCCAAGTTACCGGTTGGACGGCCACTGGTGGTCAAAATGTTTTGATACCTATTCAAATTAATCATTACTTGTGTCCGGGACAAAGGGTAGCTTTTTATGTAACAAATACAATTACTGCCAATTGTAATTATTCAAACGGGACAGCCGTTGGGGCGACAATTGTGCAAGATGCAAACATTCGAATATTACAGGGTACAGGTAAAGATTATCCTTTCGGAACAAACTTTACCCCTCGAGTGCCTAACGTAAGAGTTGTGTATAACTGTGCTACAAGCTGTTGCCAGCCGCCAACAATGACATCAACCCCTACTTCGTGTGCTGGAGTTTGTGACGGTACAGCAACGGCTACTGTTGGAGCAGGTGGTGTTGGGCCTTATACTTACTCATGGAACACAGTTCCTGTTCAGACTACACAAACTGCGGTGGGTTTATGCGCTGGCAATTATACAGTTAGTGTTACTGACGCAACGGGTTGTGTTGCCACAGGAACTGTTACAGTTACTAATGGCAATACAGTGCCTAATGTTACCATTACCCCAGCGGGCCCTTTTTGCGTATTGAGTGCGCCAAGTAATTTGACAGCCGCAACCGCTGGCGGAATATGGAGTGGGACAGGTATAACAAATGCAGCCGCGGGAACATTTAGTCCAAGCGTAGCTGGACCTGGTACATTTCCCATTACTTACACAATTTCCGGTGCATGTGGTGCAACTCAAACCACAAACATCACTGTTACACCTGTCGCTAACACCACTATTACACAGGTTGGCCCCTTTTGTGAAACCGATCCTTCTCTCGCGTTAACCGCTGTTGATCCTGGAGGCGCTTGGAGCGGACCTGGAATCACGAATGCATCAACGGGTGTATTTGATCCAGCCACTGCTGGTCCGGGCACGCACACCATTACCTACAGCATTGCAGGGACTTGTGGAAGTACTAGTACATCATCAATTATCGTAAATCCAAGCTATAGCGCAGCAATCAATCCTGTTGGACCTTTTTGCGAAGACGAAGCTGCAATAACAATTACCGCTGCAGATCCGGGTGGTGTTTGGAGTGGAACAGGAATTACCGACCCTATTAACGGAATATTTGATCCATCAGTGGCTGGATCCGGAACACATACAATAACTTACACTATTGCAGGAACCTGCGGTGATACCCAAACTACATCCATTTTAGTAAATGCCCTGGATGATGCTACAATAACTCCAGTTTCTGTTCAATGTTTAGGGGCGCCGAACATAAATTTAATAGCTGTAACACCAGGTGGAAATTGGACTGGTTCTGGGATTGTAGATCCAACAATTGGATTATTTAACCCTACAACTGCAGGACCAGGAACCCATACAATTGTCTATACCACAAGTGGTCCTTGTCCAGACATCGACTCCATACAAATTCAAGTGTTAGGACCTTTGTCTGTTCAGGCAAGCGGAAGCACAACCATATGTGATGGCGTAACTACGCCTTTAAGTGCAATTGGAAATGGTGGAGACGGTAATTTAACTTTCACCTGGACAGATGAATTTGGTAATAATGTTGGATCTGGTTCAGCTATTAATGTTAGTCCATCTCAAACTACTCAATATACAGTAACGCTTAGTGATGGATGTACAACCCCAACTCAAACTGCTTCGGTTTTAGTTACTGTTAATCCGATACCTGTTGTGAGTTTTAATCCAACAAATGCGCTTGGATGTGAACCATATCAAGTGGTATTTACAAGTTCAATAACTTCACCAAATGCTTCATGCAACTGGAATTTTGGTAATGGCCAAACCAGTAACAGTTGTGGAATTGATTCTACTGTATATAATCAAGCCGGGTGTTATGATGTGACATTAACGGTAACAGAAAATGGATGTGTTGGAAGTCTAACTGTTCCTAATGCAGTCTGCGTTGGAGAAAACCCGGTGGCCGATTTCACCTCATTTCCAGAAAGCGCAGAAGTATTCGATACAGAATTTGAGTTTTCCAATTTATCACAAAATGCAACTGTTTATCAATGGTCTTTTGGTGATGGATATTTTTCAAACTCAGAAGATCCAATACACACCTATTTGGAAGAACCTGCCGGTTATGATGTTTGTTTAGTGGCCTCAAATGCCCAGGGTTGTACAGACACAACTTGTCATGGGGTTCAAATAATAGAATCCTTAATATATTACATTCCAAATTCATTTACACCAAACGATGACGAACATAATCAAACCTTTAAACCTGTTTTCACCTCTGGATTTGATCCATATAATTTTAGCTTCAAAATTTTTAACAAATGGGGGGAACTTATATGGGAAACAAAAAATCCTTCAGTGGGATGGGATGGCACAGGACCAAATGGAAAGTTGGTCCAAGATGGGACTTATGTTTGGACCCTCTACATCAAATCAAAAGAAAATGATGGAAAGAACACGGCAACTGGTTATGTAAATGTGTTGAAATAATAATGTTCAATAGTTGGTAAGTATTACCTTTACATAAAAACAAATTGATGTTATCTCCAGGTTCCAAGGGTTGGATAAATAAATACTTTGACCTTGTGCAAAGTGATAATTTCTCTTTGAATATTGACCGGCCCAAAAACATTGAAAAAGAAGCCTACATTCATGCAGTATTGGGAGAGTCAGGAGTGATATTTGGTTATCCCACAAAGCTTATTTTTGCTCGTAAAATAAATGATAGCAAGTGGACAACGGATGAAAAACTCAAATTACTTGTTTTTGAGTCTTTTTTATTGATTTACAAGCTACATTTTGAAAATCAAAACTTTCAAAAAGCTCAATTTATTGAAGCTTTAATAGATTTTTATGGAAAACACGGATCTTCAACTATAAAAAAAGCATTTTCATTCTTTATTAAAGAGTCGAACATCGAAAAAATGGAAAATACATTTTCCAAAAGAATAGATATTAAGACGAATTTTTTAGAAAATAATTTATGGATAAACTATCTTAACAATTGTTTTATTTTTTTGGATTTGATACTTTTCAATGAGTATCTCAAAAACGAAAATAAAAACACAATACACAATTACAATGATTATGCTTTAAATGCCCTAACAATAATGACATTAGCGGCATATTCTGATGGGGTTATTGATAAGTATGACGAAAATGTTTTTAAAGCTTTTTTAGCTTCAGCAAATTTACCCGAAAACCAAAGAGAAATTGCTTGGTGGAGATTTAAAAAGGGAGCAACCTTAGCTGATTTATCCCCTTCTTATCAAGAAAATTGGCTAATGAAACATTTCATGTTAGATTTATCTGTTTATGTAATACTAGCAGATAGTCACTATGCTTCTGAAGAACGTGCATTTTTAGACGGATTAGTAGCGCATATCGGCTTTACTTCAGATGAGCTGAATAGGTCAATGGCATTAACGGAACAATTTATTCTAAATAATCATGATAAGATTTCAATCTTGAAAAATAGTTCGTCAGTAGAAAAAATATATTCTAATCTGTCCAAACGGTGGCTTAAAATTTTAGGTAGAAATAAAGATAAATTAGCTGTTGAATTAAAACAAAGCAAGGAATTGGTAGCATTAATTAGAAAATCAAGAAGCAGCGAATTAACAAAAGAAGAAAAAGATCTGGTAAAAACACAATTTAAAGATATTGTTAAATCAATGCCGTCATTGGCCATTTTTATGTTGCCCGGAGGAACTGTATTATTACCATTATTGGTTAAAATTGTTCCGGATATTCTTCCTTCCGCTTTTAGAGAAAATGAATTGGAAAAACAAGAAGAAAAACAAGAAGAAAAACAAGATAAATAATTTCAAATACCATTAACTTATGAAAAAACTACTTTTTCTATTTGTCATTCTTATCAATCAATCTTTTGCCCAGACTGAATGTATGGATTTAGTAAATTATACCAACCAGTATTTGGATTTTGTAAGTACTGATGATGTTACTTTTCCTCCTGGGTCTCCTTTTATTTCTCAAGGCGGTTTAAACTATGTCAAAATTGATGAAAATGATGTATATCAAACGATTAATGGCGACACACTAAGTTTTTCAGGTGATTTAGGAGTAAATGTTCAATTCTTTGATTGTTCAAATTATTTGATTGTATTCAGTGCAAATAATTTGACAACCCTGAGCGTTGATGGAACATCCGTATTTACGAATGGTAATATTTCAACTTCATTTACTGGTCCGGGATTCACTTTTCAATCTAATGGTGTAGACTCATTTTCTTTGCAGGGAACATTTACAAATTTAGTTTTATCTGCACCTTCGGGGACAATTTATGGTCTTTGTTTTACTTGCGAAGGAATGGGAATCTCAGAAAATACGCAAGGTATAAATTGTTATCCCAATCCAGTGAATGACATACTTTATTTGGATAATTTAGGCTTTGAATCTCAAGAATTTTCGTTATTCAATTTCTCTGGTCAAAAAATAAATAGCGGAACTGTTGATGGTAACCATCCAATAATAGATTTTTCAAACTTAAATAATGGGATATTTTACATACAATTTGAAAATGAAGGTAAAACAACTTCTCCTGTGAAAATATTGAAAAATTAATGAATCAACTGCAGTATGTTTGATATTAAAATTAGAGCAAAAATTAAATGTTTTTTAAGTCTTGTATTTTTCGGGTATTTCTGCTTTGTAAATAACATTGGATTTGGAGCTGGGCTTTCTATTGAAGGAACTTATCAAGGAAAGAATTTATACATTCAAAACCCTGTTTCAGATGATGGTTTCGGTTACTGCGCAACTAAGGTAATGGTTAATGGTGATATTCTTCCTGGGGCTATTGGAACCAGTGCATTTGAAATTAATTTTGCCCTATTCAACTTAACCATCGGTGAACCATTATTTATAGTTATTGAACACAACGATGGTTGTGTACCAACCATCTTAAACCCTGAGGTATTATTACCAAAAAGTACGTTTGAAATAGAATCAATAAATATTAATTCATCTGGAAACCTTACTTGGAAAACAACCAATGAAGATGGTAAATTGGCTTTTTTTATTGAACAGTTCAGATGGAACAAATGGGTTACTGTCGGAGAGGTGCAAGGAAAAGGAACTTCAGGTGTCAATACGTATAATTTCAATGTTTCTCCTCATTTTGGATTGAATACCGTCAGGGTTTATCAATCTGATCATTCTGGAACTAAGCGAACGTCAGGAGAAGTTACGTTTAATTCTGCTTTATCTCAGGTCACAAAATCCCCTACTAAAGTAAAAGATTATATCTATTTTTTCTCTGAAGGAAAAGCTTGTGAAACAAGATTTGAAATATTTGACGCTTATGGTAATGTTGTAAAAAAAGGCGTTGGATCAAAGGTCGATTGTACTGATTTGGTTAGCGGGGCTTATTACATTAATTTTGATAATGTCAATGAAAAATTTATTAAAAATTAGGTAATGGTTAAGAAAATTGAACATATTGGTATCGCTGTGGAAAGTATTGATGCCTCTATTAAAATTTTTGAAGATCTACTGGGTTCGAGCTGTTACAAAATTGAAACAGTAGCTTCGGAAGGAGTAAAAACTGCATTCATTCAAGTTGGTGAATCAAAGATTGAATTACTTGAAGCCACAGATAAAACTTCTCCAATAGCACTATTTTTAGAAAAAAATGGCAAGGGTATTCATCATATTGCATTTGATGTTGACAACCTTAAAGATGAATTACATCGGTTGAAAAATCTCGGTTACCAATTAATTCACACTTCACCTAAAGATGGAGCAGATAATAAACAAATCGCCTTTCTTCATCCCAAATCCACCGAAAGGGTATTAATTGAATTGTGCGAAGATAAAAGATAATCTAGAGGACCATTTTGACTATGGTGTATAGTTTTTAACCCATATTCAATCGCACCACTAATGTGTTGAACTGAATCATCAATAAAAAGTGTACAATTTGGATTTAGGTTATTTTCTTTACAAACGAATTCAAAAATTTTAATACTTGGTTTTCGAAGACCTATTTCATGAGAATAATATAATTTTTCAAAATAGTGTTCCATTGGCGATTCAGTTGCGCAATTCCAATTTCTCTGAACCTTACTTAAATGAAGGGCATTTGTATTGCTTAGTAAAAATAACCTATAATCTTTTTTGAGGTGTTCAAGTAAATTCAATTTTTCTACCCGAACATCCAAAATCATGGCATTCCAGGCTTCGACTACTTCGTTTGCTGTGGTTCCTTCTGGATGAAAATGTAACAATTCATTGATAAATCTTTGTGAGGAAATTACACCGGTTTCATATTCATCAAATAAGTTAACTTGATTAGCCTGACTGTATAACTGTTGAAAATTATCAATACCAAGCTTTTTAAATTTTGAAATTGTCGCTTGGTAATCAATGTTTATAATTACTCCTCCTAAATCAAAAATAATGGCCTCAATTTTCATTTAATAAAGAAACAAAAATAATTATTGAAATATTTTTCAAGTTATACAGGATTTGAAATCTTGTCTAAAATGCATTCGCAACTTTTAACAATCCATAAATAAGATCACCTCTTTCACTAACTCAATGAATAAGACAAAATTTCGTTTGTCAATGTTTAGAGTAGAATATAAAGCCAATATAAGTATGTCAAATTTCGATTTTTAAGACATTTAAATTAATGCTTCGTGTAAAATTGATATTGAATTGTTATTAAGAAAAATATTAATTTCAGGTTAATTAAAAATCAAAACCATGAAAACCTTAAGATTTTATTTTGCTTTTGTATTGATACTTTTGAGTGCCAATTTAAGTAAAGCTCAAGATATTCGACAGATAGCAGTCACTAACTTATCTGACATTGCAATTGCTTCTTATGATATGATGGGGCCGGTAATTTATTACAATCCCATGCAAATGCAGCAGGTTGGACCATATGCGGCACAATTTATTATGGCTCATGAATATGGGCACCATAACTTAGGACATATTATACGGCGTCTTTGGAATGCTAATAATCCATATATTCAAGCATGGTTGGATCTCAACATGGAAAATGAAGCAGACGCATATGCAGTTAATTATTGGGTAAATCAATATAATAAAGCAGTTGTTCAAGCTGGATATAATTGGTTTTGGGCGATAAACAATTTAGGTGATAGAACGCATCTGCCATCTCGCGTAAGAGCTTATAATATTGCACAATATTACCAACAGTTAACTGGTATGCCTCTTTTTCCTTGATGCATGGTCTATTTATTAAAATTAGATTAGTTTGCACTTTAAAACCCTAATGTTTAGCTGCTCTAAATATCTTGTGTGTTAAATTAATTTTTTGTTAATCTATTGAAGAACCTAAACTTTAGGTTTATCTTTCTTTTGAATCTAAAAAATTACAAAGTCATTAAAATATGCGTTTACCCCTCAAAAATGTCTTTCTTGTACTTTTTCTTCAAATGAATCTGTTATCATTTGGGCAAGTTATAGAAAGTAAATTAATGGTAGATACTTCAACAATTGTGTTTAAGGATACCGTTTTAAATTTTGTCTTCGACTCTATTTCTCATGATTTGGGGGATATTCTTCCTGAAAATAACTTCATCGTAAAATATTTTAAGTTTATTGGTGACGAACCTATAATTATTCGAAGAGCATGGACAGGAGACCCGCATTATATTTGCGAATATCCTACTGAACCATTAATTCCTAACAAAATTTATTCTTTTAAGGTTTGTTTTTGCCATCAGGGTAGACAAGGAAAAATGATAAAGTTAATGGGCTTTGACTTAAATGATTATGAAAGAATAACTTTGGTATTCAAGGGGACCTATTTACCTATTTCAAACGTTGGTAATTGATTAAAAGATAAACTTACCTAACTTTTAAATAAAATTCTCATAAGTCCTTGATTTTGTTTATTTTTATTGCAGTTACGATCTGAAATTTTTACCTTTGAATCATGTTAATTGTTGAGCAACTAATAGGGGAGTTATTACTTCGACACAATTGTGTCATTGTGCCTTCTTTTGGCGGATTTGTTGCTAAAAAGCTTTCTGCATCCATCGATTTTGCTAGTGGCACTATGCTACCACCAAGAAAATCGCTACTCTTCAACCGCCAGCTCATAAATAACGATGGTTTATTAGTAGCCGAAATAGCGGTAAGAAATAAAATTGGTTATGAAGAAGCTGTAGATCAATTAAGACTTGTTGTTAATAATTGGGAAAAATCACTTTCAAATGGCGAGCGAATAACTATTGATAAGGTAGGTTTTCTTTTTTACGACAAAGAAAAAAATATTTGTTTTGAGCAAGATAGATTCTTCAATCTATTACTCGAATCCTATGGCTTGGGCAAGGTACATTTCCTATCTGAAGAAGATGTACATATAGCTCAGAAATCTGTTGTTCAACAAAAATCTTTGCATGATGAAGGCGGGGTTTCTGCAATCCTTTATAATAAAGAATCCGTTGAGCATTCATTTAAACAAGAAAGTTCTGTAAAGGAAAACGGAATTATAATACCTCATCCTGAACTCAAAAGAAATTCAAAAGCTTGGAAGTATATAGCTGCTGCATGTATATTGCCTATTGCATTCTATACCATTTGGATACCTACCAAAACAGATTTTTTGAAATCGGGAGTATTATCTATTAATCATTTCAACCCTTTTTATTCGTCACCAATAGCGCAGTCACCAAAATCACCTGCTCCTGCGGTGAATAATCAAAAAATAGAATTAAAAGATGCGGCAAATAATATGCTATCAGACTCCAAAAACTCGCCAAATGAGGAGTTAAATATTGCGGTGCCAGAACCGGAAAATAGTTCTAATGTTCCGAGTTTACCATTAACTTCAAAGAATAAAAAACCAATTAAAAATACGAAAAAAGAGTTTGACTATATTGTTGGTTCATTTGGAGATGTGAACAATGCCGAAAAGAAAATAAAAGAGTTAAAATCCCTCGGGTTTGAAGCCTTTATAACTGAAACTTCAAACGGTATGAATCGCGTAAGTATTGGTAAATGTTATTCGTCCTATGAAATTAAAAATTTGGCGAATGAGGCAGAAAAAGCAGGCTTGAAAGGTTGGGTTTTAAAAAAATAATGTAACCTTTAATTAATTATAAGTTTTTCTTAAGTCTAATCAAAAAAGCATGAATCGTTTAATAATTTCCATCTTCTTTTTATCATTTATTGGATTTAGTTATTCTCAAAAAGACCCTATAAAATTTAAGAATAGCAAGGAAAGCAACTATAATTTCACCAAATTATTTCATTATGGCACAACTCCTGTTCAAGATCAAGGTTGGACAGGGACATGTTGGAGTTTTTCATGTTTATCCTTTTTTGAATCAGAATTAATTAGGATGGGCACTGCAAACCCGTCAATCCTTTCGGAAATGTATATAGTTCGCAGGGCATACGAATCAAAGGCAGAGAAATATATCCGAATGGATGGAAAAACCAACTTTAGCGAAGGGGGAGCATTTCATGATATTCCTTTCGTAATTAAAAAATATGGCGTTGTTCCTTTAAGTGTTTATGACGGCTTAGTGGGTAGAACCAAATCCTATAATCACGGGATTATGTTTCAAGAATTAGAAAGTTCCGTTAAAGAACAACAAACATCAGGAAATGGTATCACTGAATCATGGAAAAAAAATTTCTCAAAAATTTTAGATGAACATTTAGGCAAAGTACCAAATGAATTTGAAGTTGAAGGTAAGAAATACACATCAAATAGTTATGCAGATGCAATAGGCTTAAACATGGATAACTATATTTCCCTAACTTCATTTACTAACCATGAAATGTATAAGGAATGTGAATTAGAAATACCAGATAATTGGGCATGGGGAGACAGTTACAATGTCGGGTTAGAAGAGCTGCTCATGGCCTGTAAAGAAGCCTTAAAAAATGGTTATACTTTGGCTTGGGGTGCTGATGTGTCAGAAGATGGTTTCAGTTTTAGCAATGGACTTGCAATTGTTCCTGATGCTACTGATATTGAAGTAAAGGGAAATGATAATAAAAATTTCTCAAATGCTGGAGCTGAAAAATTATCCGATGCATTTAAGAATCCTACAAAAGAGCTAAATATTACGCCCGAATTGAGACAACTAGGATATGACAATAAAACAACAACTGATGATCATGGTATGCATATAGTTGGCTTGTATCAAGATCAGAATGGCACAAATTATTTCTTAGTTAAAAATTCTTGGGGTACTGACAACTATCCGGATGGGTATTTATATGTTTCAGAAAATTATTTTAAGTATAAAACCATCAATATTTATTTGCATAAAGACGGCATATATCCGGAATTACGGGCAAAGTTAAACTTATAATAAGCTGAATTTTAAGGGTTAAGATGTAAAAGTGAATGTTTTTTTGTACATTCACTATTCTAAAACTATCTACTATGGAGCGATTAACCCCCGCCGAAGAGCAAGTAATGCTAAAATTGTGGAAGATAAATAAAGGCACGGTAAAAGATATTTTGTTACTGTATAACGATCCAAAACCAGCATATAATACTACGTCAACAATTGTAAGAATCTTAGAAAGAAAAAAGTTTATTAAGCATTCTTCAAAAGGAAAAGGGTTTATTTACAGCGCTAAAATCTCGAGAGAAAAATACAGGGATTTTCTTTTAGAAAACTTGATTACCAACTATTTCGATAATAATTTATCAGCTTTAAAAGAAAAAATTAGTGGCATGTAAGGGTCGTCAAAATTGGTTTACCAATTGATTAGCAAACTTTCTAGCTTCTTTATCACTATTTACATAATCTTCAAAAATCGGCTGGTTTACAGTTTCAATCGTGTTCATTGTTTTTTCATTGATATCAGCAATAGATAAAAAGCCGATTTTTCCGGATAAAAAAGCTTCTACGGTTATTTCATTTGCAGCATTCAATATACAAGCTTTAGTTCCACCTTCTTCCATGGCTTGATATGCCAAATTCAGATTGGAAAAAACTGAAGTATCAGGCTTTTCAAAAGTCAGTTCAGGATAATTTATAAAATTAAATCTTTCAAAAGCTGTTGGCAATCTGTTCGGGTAGGTTAATGCGAATTGAATTGGTAATTTCATATCAGGCAAACCCATTTGTGCTTTCATACTCCCATCTTCAAATTGAACCAATGAATGTATTATGGATTGCGGGTGAACAATTACATCAATTTGTTCTGGTCTTAAATTAAATAACCATTTTGCCTCAATTACTTCTAGACCTTTATTCATTAAAGTGGCAGAGTCTATGGTAATTTTCGCCCCCATGGACCAATTAGGATGTTTTAAAGCTTGTTCTACTTTTACATTCATTAAATCCGATTTTTTCCATCCTCTAAATGGACCGCCTGAAGCAGTTAAATATATTTTTTCAATCGGGTTATGAAATTCTCCAACCAAACATTGAAAAATAGCAGAGTGTTCTGAATCTACGGGATAAATATTAACACCAAATTCTTTGGCAGTTTTTGTAATGAGTTCACCTGCAACCACAAGCGTTTCCTTATTGGCTAAGGCAATTGTTTTACCTGCTTGAATGGCACGCATAGTTGGCTTTAATCCTGCGTAACCAACAAGCGCTGTTAAAACGGTATCAACACCTGTTGATTCGACCACTTGCGAAATAGCTTCTTCACCGCAATAGACATGAATAGGAAAATCAATTAGCGCATTTTTAACCTTTTCATATAAAGATTCTTCACCAATTACAACTGTATTTGGAAGAAATTTCTTTGCCTGATCTATAAGTAATTCAGCGTTTCTTCCAGCCGTTATAACATCTAGCTCAAAAAGTTCCGGATAAGAAGCAATGACCTCAAGTGCTTGGGTACCGATTGATCCTGTCGATCCTAAAATGGCAATGCCCTTTTTATTCATTTATCAAAATTACAATTAAAGTACGATGTAAATACCATTCGTCAATAGCTTTGTTCACATTTGCAATTACAAACTATATTTAACTTTGTTCCTTTCTAAAAGAAAATGAAATACAGGATTCTTGCTCATGAAGAGTTATTAGCGCTGGAAAAGGAGCTTATTGCTTTTCTAATTGTTAATGGCGTTCACTCAGAGGAATGGGAAAAATTAAATAAAGATGAACCGCAAAAAGCTACAGAACTTATACAAGTTTTTAGTGATACAGTTCTTCAGAAAGTATATGAAAAAATTCAGTTTTTGGAATGGAGAAGTGACAATATTTGTATGGTTTATTCACTACAAAAAGAATGGATTGAATTGATCATTATTAAAAGTAAAAACAACAGCTCCGTAAAATTGAATTCAGCAGAAAATATTCACATTGCCTTAACAGACAATTGGCATGAGCTAGAGCTGTTTCATTCATCTAAAAAATACGATGAAGATAGAGAACTATTCATTCATAAATTAATAGAAAAAGAATGCTTAATTTCTAACGAACTATTTTGGAGTCAACTTAAACAATTAATAAAAGTGTGAACCCTTAATCCTAAGTTTTGTTAATTTAGAAACATCAAAATCCAACAAACATGAAAAAATTAATTTTTATTCCGCTTTTTACTTTGTATTTATCAAATGTTATGGCACAACTTCCAAGACCTATGGCTAGTCCACAGGGAAAAGTTGAACAAAAAGTTGGATTGACAGATATCTCTATTAGCTATTACCGACCTTCAAAAAACAACAGGGAGATTTTTGGCAAAGTTGTTCCTTACGGTGAACTGTGGCGTACAGGGGCAAATGAAAACACAAAGATTACAATTTCTGATCCTATTGCATTTGGTAAAGACACCTTAAAAACGGGTACATACGCGATTTTCACTAACCCTTCAGCAGAGGAATGGAAGATCTATTTTTATACAGAAACAACAAATTGGGGGACACCTGAAATTTGGGATGAAAATAAAGTGGCTGTTTCCCTTACTGGCAAAGTGACCGCATTAAATGATATCACAGAAACTTTTACCATAAATGTTGACCCGTTGACAACCAACTCAGCAGTTCTCAATTTTACTTGGGACAAAACCCGAGTATCGATTCCCTTTTCTGTTCCTACAGCAATTAAAATGAATGCTAATATTGACAAACTTATGGCTGGTCCAACAGCAAACGAATATTATACTGCTGCAGAATTTTATTTTAAGGAGAAAAAGGACCTTGATAAAGCGCTATTATGGGTCAATAATGCCGTAGCGGTGAGAACAAATGCCTATTGGATGTTTAGATTAAAAGCGCAAATACAGGCTGAGTTAGGTGACTATAAAGGTGCTATTGAAACAGCAAAAAAATCTATTGAATTAGCTGAAAAAGAAGCGGACGAGGCTTTTGTTGATCAGAATAAAGCATCTATTGAAGAATGGAAAAAGAAAAAATAGACATCACGCTAAATAATCTGATAAATAAATGTCGGTAATTCTAAAGGAACTCCAAAACCGTTTCGGAGAAGCTAAAGTTTTTCATTTTAATAAGAATGATAACTCCATTTCATTAATCCTTATAGATTTATTGAAAGATTATCGTGTTCAGTTATTAGTTACCGATGGATTTTCTCAATATTGTATGCCCGTTCCCGAAAATTTGAAAAATAAGGAAAAATGTGAGCTTTACTTTTGCTTACCAAGTTATTGGGATTTAAATGATAAAACAAATCAAAACATGATGTGGATAATTGATTGGTTACCCAGAATAACTGATTATGCTATAAAAACCAGTAGTTGGTTTTCACATGGACATACTATTCAATGCAGCAAGGAAAACCTACCGCTATCGCAAAAAATGAAACAAGAGTATTTGGTTTTATCCAATCCTATTTATTTGGAAAAGGTTTTACGTCCAATAAATGACATTCATTTTTTGTCAGTTATCCCAATTTTTAAATCTGAATTTGAGTATAAACAAAAAAAGGGGATGGAAAAACTTATCAACAAATTCATTGCTGCTGGTGTTTCTGAAAAACTAGATGATTTTAGATTGCCGTCGCTGAAAAGAAAATTTAGGTTGTTTTAATCTAAAAGGTATTTTTATGCTATCTTTCGAACTAGTAAACCGACTGCTATGATAAGGATCTTATTCTTTATTTTCTCACTTCACTGTATTTCTTCTTATGGACAAGCGACCATTCAAAATAGCGTTTTATCAACGGTTGGAAATAGTTACACGTCAGCCAATGTAGTTGTTGATTTTACTTTCGGAGAGACATTTACAAACTCACTGTCTGCCTCTCATTTAATAACACAAGGGTTTCAACAACCATTACGCAAAAAAATTGTCGTGCAACCTACAGGTGGGCTTAATACAGCTGGGATTTATGATGAAGAGATGTTGGAAATTCAAGTTTATCCCAATCCTTTCCAAACATGTTTTTCCATAGAATTAAACGCCAACCTTCCTTTGATATTAAGTATATATGACAATTCTGGTCGTATGGTCTTTACTCAAAAAATAGGTGATCTTTTGCAAAAAATAGAATTGAATGACCTAGCAACTGGATCATACTCATTGGTTCTTAAATTAAATGAAGATCTTATTTTTCGGCAAAACTTAATTAAAACACATCATTAGATATGAAATTGTTTTTTACTACAATTTTGAGTTTTTTGGGATTTATTTCCTTAGCTCAAGTTCCACAAGGAATCAATTATCAAGCAGTCATTCGAAATTTAAGTGGAACAACTGTTAACAATACAACTATTGGATTAAAATTGGTTGTTCTTCAAGGATCTGCATCAGGAACAGATATTTATACCGAAACATTTTCGCCACTTACTTCAAATATAGGATTGGTTAATGTTGTTTTGGGAGAAGGAACCCCATTAAACGGTACTTTTAGTTCAATAAATTGGGCAAATGGACCATATTTTCTGGAGGTAGCTGTAGATATTAACGGTGGAACAAATTATACATCGATGGGTGTCCAACAAATGATGAGTGTACCTTATGCCCTATATGCTGAGAATAGTGGAAATTCAATACCGGGTCCACAGGGTGTTGCTGGCCCTCAAGGTCCAGCAGGCATTGGAATAGTATCAACCATTAATAACAATAATGGCACGTATACTTTTAATTACTCAGACGGTAGCTCTTTTACTACCGCTAATCTTACCGGTCCGGCAGGGCCAACTGGTGCTACTGGTCCTCAAGGAGCAACGGGCTCCCAGGGTCTTCAGGGTCCAGCTGGCCCAACAGGCTCAACAGGTCCAGCTGGCGTTGGAATCATAGCAACAATCAATAACAACAATGGTACATATACTTTTAACTATTCTGATGGTAGTTCCTTCACTACTGCTAATCTTACCGGTCCGGCAGGGCCAACTGGTGCTACCGGTCCTCAAGGAGCAACGGGCCCCCAAGGTATTCAGGGTCCAGTAGGCCCAACAGGCTCAACAGGTCCAGCTGGCGTTGGAATAATAGCAACGATCAATAACAACAATGGTACATATACTTTTAACTATTCTGATGGCAGTTCCTTCACTACTGCTAATCTTACTGGTCCGGCAGGCCCAACTGGTGCAACAGGTCCTCAAGGAGCAACAGGAGCAACAGGAGCAACAGGACCGCAAGGCCTTCAAGGACCTACTGGTCCACAGGGACCTGCTGGTGTATTGCCTAGTGGTTCATTAGGACAAACCATGTATCACAATGGAACAACGTGGGTTGCAACCAGTAATTTATATAATAACGGTTCTGCGGTTGCTGTAGGCACAACAACACCAAATAATTCTGCCGCCTTACAAATAAGTTCTTCATCTCAAGGGATATTACTGCCCAGCATGACTGCAGCGCAAAAAAATGCAATTACGACCCCTGCAACTGGGTTATTAATTTTTCAAACAGACAGCAACCCTGGATTTTATTTCTTCAATGGTACGGCTTGGGTTCCTATTGCAGGAAGCGGTAGTTCGTCTGGTAGTGGAAGTGGCAACACCTTAGTATTTACAACAGATGGGTTTTAATTAAATGTTATGAAGACTAATTTTTTCATCATTTCAATTTTTGTTTGCTTCTCAGAAATTATTTTTTCTCAGGGAAATTTACAGTTCAATCAGGTTCTAAAGGTAAACAACTCTGCACAAACGGTTCCAACCGGAAAAGTTTGGAAAGTTGAAGCGTATATGCAAGCGTTCACAAGTATCTCTGAATTTGCTGAATATCCAACCTGTAATTTTCCTGATCGCCAACATCCATTTTTAATTAATAATAAACCCTATTATCAAATAAATGGATCTCCTGGTCACGGAAGTTCCGGAATATTTATGGCGGTTGGTAATCTTTTTCCCTTGTGGTTGAAGGCAGGTGAAACTGTTCAGACAACTTGTCCGGATAACTTTTTAAGTATAATAGAATTTAACATAATACCATGAAAACATTTTATCTACTCATTTTATTTATTGGCTACTTCCATTTGAGCTCCTTAAGTCAAGGAAATTTGCAGTTTAATCAGGTTTTAAATATTGAATTTCCCAGTACAGGAACTACAGTCACGGTTCCCTCAGGAAAGGTTTGGAAACTTGAAAATTGTATGATCACCTCAACTAATTTTTATGCCTGTATGGTCGTGAATGGCCAAATTTATTATATGAGGCAACACAATACCTCTTCCTCTGCTTGGGATAATTTCCCATTTTGGTTTGCGGAAGGTAAAACCATTACTTTTGGTGGTGGTTGTTCTCCAGGAATTGTAAGTATTATTGAATTTAACGTTGTACCATGATTTTACGAGTTTTTTTTCTATTAATATTTTTTAGTTTCACAACAGATTCACTCGCGCAAAATTTACAATTTAGTCAAGTTGTTATTGTCTCTAATACAGATCAAACCGTTCCAATTGGTAAGGTGTGGAAGATAGAATCTTATCAGCAACAACAAATAGGTAACGGTACAAATCCACCTACTACATCTTGTACAGATTTTAGCAGACCTAGACCCTATTTTATTGATGGAGTAAGCTACAATGATTTAAAAGGAACAGGCTGGGGCAATGCTTCAATCCTATATACTGCTGGTAACAGTTTTCCAATATGGCTTAAACCGGGTCAAACATGTCGAACATCATGTTCGGGAGATTTTTTAAGCATTCTTGAATTTACAGTAGTTCCTTGAGATGCTTCGGTCTATTCTAACACTGTTTATCGCGTTTAATTTTCACATTGTTTTATCTCAGGATAGTACCATTTTAAAGATTGCTTATTCAGGTTCCTATTTTACTGTTCCTCCAGGAAAGGTTTGGGTGTTAAATCGGGCTTTTATAAATGATGGAGGGCAATATAACATAGCAATTAGTAATAACAATTTTCTTTCGGAATATAGTGAAAACGAAAAAATTCAACTTCCTTATTATATTCCAGAAATAGAATTGTTAAATTCAAAACAACTGATGCAATATCAGTTATACTTTAAGGAATACGACATATCTGAAAACAAATAATACGGAAAACCCTTTAAAAACTTCTAAATTTTATAGTTTTCGAATCATTATTTACTCGAAAAAACAATTAAATCAAATTTTCTCTAATTAATAGTTGAGCGATTTGAACAGCATTTGTCGCCGCCCCTTTTCTTAAGTTATCTGCAACAATCCAAAGATTCAAAGTATTAAGCTGAGATTCGTCTTTTCTTATTCTACCAACGAAAACCTCGTCCTTTCCCTCAGCATATTTTGGCATTGGATAAGTAAAAGTATTTATGTCGTCTTGAAGAACAATTCCCACTTGATTGGATAAAATTTCTTTGATATCCTTAATGTCAAATTCTTTTTCAAATTCAATATTTACAGATTCTGAATGACCTCCTACTACGGGAACTCTTACTGCAGTAGCTGTAACCTGAATTGAAGGATCTAAAATCTTTTTAGTTTCATTAGTCAATTTCATCTCTTCTTTGGTATACCCATTATCTAAAAACACATCACATTGTGGTATACAATTTTTATCAATAGCATAATGATAAGCTTTTTCACCGTCAGTCCCATTGCGCTCATTTTCAAGTTGTTGAACAGCCTTAACTCCGGTTCCCGTTATAGATTGATAAGTAGAAACAACCACTCTTTTTACACCAAATTTTCTGTGAAGAGGAGCCAAAACCATCACAAGTTGTATGGTGCTACAATTTGGATTAGCAATGATTTTATCTAAGGCGGTCAACGAATGACCATTAATTTCAGGAACTATTAATTTTTTTGTTGGGTCCATCCTCCAAGCCGAAGAATTATCAATTACGGTAGTGCCTTTCTGTGCAAATTTTGGGGCCCATTCCAATGAGGTTTCTCCACCAGCTGAAAATATAGCAATATCTGGCGCCATAGCAACAGCAGTTTCCATTCCAACCACGGTATAAGACTTTTCGTTGAAAAATACTTGAGTTCCAATTGATTTTTCAGAAGCTACTGGGATTAATTCCGAAACAGGAAATGATTGCTCCTTTAAAACTGCTAACATTACTTGGCCTACCATACCCGTTGCCCCGACAACTGCTACTTTCATAAGACTTTTAAGATAAAAATTTGTTGGTTCAAAATTACTATATTTAAGCTCAGAAAAATGAGAATGAAACACTTTTTAATCATCCTATTTTTAATTATTAACTGGAAATTTTCAGCGCAAATTACAGATGATTTTACAGATAGTGAGTTTATATCTAACCCAACATGGATTGGAGATGATTCTGTATTTACTGTAGTTAGTGTATCTGGAAATCCCCGATTACGTTCCAATAAATTAATAACCAATAGTTCGTATTTTCTTTCTACGCCTTCAACTCAAATAAACGAAGGTCAGTGGGAATTTTTTGTAAATCTGCAATTCAATACTTCAAGTGCCAATTATGTTGATATATATCTAACTTCAGATAATTTAAATTTGTTAACTCCAAATTTATCCGGGTATTTTGTACGAGTTGGTGGTACAACCGATGAGGTTTCATTATATAAAAAAATGGCAGGGACATCAACAAAAATAATTGACGGAGTAGATGGAGTAACGAATTTTTCCTCTATTCAATTGAAGATTAAAGTGACTAAATCTTTAGCTGGGGATTGGAAACTAGAACGGGATGTGTCAGGATCGGGAAATAATTATTTTATTGAAGGTATAACAAACGATCTTACCCTTAATTCATCTGCCTATTTCGGATTCGCGATAACACAATCTACAGCTAGCTTCTTTCAAAAACATTTTTTTGATGATGTGTACATCGGACCTATTATAGTCGACCTAACACCTCCTCAATTGGTCTCAGCTGCAGCGATTTCTCAGACACAAATTGATGTGCTATTTAATGAGCCACTTTTATTATCATCGGCGGAGGTAGTCGGTAATTATGTTGCCAATCCTAGTCTTATCATACAATCAACACAGTTAGATGCAGTCAATCCTTCTCTAGTGCATCTCATTTTGCAAAATACCATGATAAATGGCACAACTTATCAATTGACCACTGCTTCAATAGCTGATGTGAATGGCAACATTTCTGGAGCTCAAAACACGAGTTTTTCATTTTTAATTAGCGAAAATCCTATTCCCGGAGATATAATAATAAACGAATTCATGTGTGATCCGAGCCCATCAATTGGGATTCCAGAAGTTGAATACATTGAATTGCATAATAAAAGTAACAAGTATTTTAACCTTTCAGGTTGGAAAATTGGAGACGCCTCATCGATTGGGACTATACAAGAAGGTTGGATTTTTCCAGGAGAATATAAAATCATCTGCCCATCATCAAATGTGGACACATTCACTATGACTGTAGCTTTGCCAGTCACGAGCTTCCCAAGCTTAAATAATGCAGGAGACGACATTGTGTTAAAAGATGCAAGCGGTTCTGAATTAGATCGAATTTCTTACACTTCTAGTTGGTATAATGATCCAAATAAAGAAGATGGTGGTTATTCAATAGAGTTAATTAATCCTAATGACCCTTGTTCTGATAAAGACAATTGGGCAGCTTCAATTTCTTCGACTGGAGGAACGCCTGGCTCTATTAACAGCATTTGGAATGTAACACCCGACACTGAATTTCCCATGATAACTGAATTGGTTGCTTTATCGCCCAATTATTTGGAAGTGTATTTTTCAGAAGGAATGGATTCAACACTGTTAACTAATGCGACTTACACGGTTAACCCACTTTTAAATGTTCAGTCAGTTTTTGTTTTGGAAGCACACCCCACAATGGTAACCTTGCAGTTTATAGAAAACTTCAGTCCTAGCACAATTTATTCTTTATTTGCTGAGAACTTAGGTGACTGTTGGTTAAATCAAACAAACCTCAGTGGGAGTTTTGTGTTACCGGATGCTCCTGCTATTGGTGACGTCAAAATAAATGAAATTCTGTTTGATCCATATACTAATGGTTCAGATTGGGTAGAACTATATAATAACTCAGAAAAAGTAATAGATCTTCAGAACTGGCAATTGGCAAATTTTGACAATGATACTATCGATAATATTAAAACCATAACATCACATTTCTTTTTAAAGCCGAAAGAATATGCAGTCATTGGAAAAGATTCTGTTTTTGTGAAGCAGCAATATCCATTTTATGGTGAAGGTACATTTATTTATTCAGAAACTCCAAGCTATAATATTGATTCAAGTACTGTTTATTTAGTTTATCAGAATCAAATCATGGATGCCGTATCTTACAAATTAGATTGGCATTTTCCACTCTTGGATGATACCGATGGCGTATCTTTAGAAAGAATTGATCCAAAAAGACCGTCAAGTGACAGCACCAATTGGCATTCTGCAGCGGAAGCTATTGGTTTTGCAACGCCAGGATTGGAAAACTCTCAATTTTATCCCGCCACACAATCAGGTGATTTTTCTTTTGAGAGCTCAACCATTTCTCCTGATAATGATGGATTCGAAGACATTTTAATGGTAAATTATGAAATGCAAGAACCTGGCCTTCTGGGTAAATTCAGTATATATGATGACCGCGGAAGACTTATAAAAACACTTTTTGAACAAGAATTATTGGCCACTAATGGGATATTCAGTTGGGATGGTATTACCGAAGAAAATGTTAAAGCAAGAATTGGTACGTACGTAGCTGTTTTTGAAGCATTTTCAATAAATGGAGGTATTCAGTTCATTAAAAGAAAAGCTTTTGTTGTTTCTGGTAAATTGTAATTATTGATATTTTTGTAAAAATTTTAAACTATGAATAGATTTATTTTAGTAATGTTTTGTTTGATTGCATCATCCAGTTTTAGCCAATCCTATACAACAGCGGCTGGTTTAAAAGGGGCTTATTATTTTAATGGTGGAGCGGCATTGAACGTTAAACATTTTTTGGGTAGCAATAATGCTATCGAGGCTTGCTTAGGAGGAGGCTCGCGCCATATATGGCTACAAGGTTTGTATGAAAGAAATAATGAGTTGACACATGGCTTAGAATGGTACTATGGTTTTGGTGCAGATTTAGGTGTTTTTACCAATGGGGGTTATGTGGCTGAATATTCGAGCGGATTATTCATGGGAGTCGATGGGGTAGTTGGTATAGAATATACGTTTGAAGTATTTCCATTGAATTTGGCACTGGATACAGGACCCTCTTTGAGATTGCTCCCTTATGTTGGTTTTGGCTGGGGAGGTGGCTTCGCTGCAAGATATGCTTTTTAGAAGTTTTCACACTATGGAAATGGGACTCAAAGTAGTCCCGTTTTTTTTGAATATAAAGTATCCTTTTTATCCACTAAAATCTACAGCATCTTGTAATACCGAAGCTTGTTTTAATTAAAATCAATCTAAAATCCTTTTAATTCTCCGTAAAACTACGTAAAGATTATGCGTGCAACAACTGAAAATGCTCGTGTTTAGTGATGTTTTTCTTTTGTGTTGGTTAAAAAGCATACAACTTTGTCTCAACCAATAAAACGAAACACAAAATTTTAAACATATGAAAACAAAAACTATTTTCCGATCACTAGCAGTTTTAACAGTAAGTACTTTAACTTCAGTGGCTGCATTTGCACAACCGATTTCTTTACAAGTAAGCTACACGAATCCGACCTGTAACGGATTGTCGAATGGTGAAGTCTTAATCGACATCACAGGTGGTTCAGAACCATATTACGTAAATGGAATATTGGTAACTGGGACGCAATTCATAGCGGGCAATTTAGCAGAGGGTAACTTCACATTCAACGTAACAGATGATATTAATAATAACACTTCAGCCGATGTAACATTGGTAGCTCCTCAAGCATTGAACGTGCAGGGAGTGGTAAGTAATGTTACAACTTACGGCGGAAACAATGGTTTAATAGACGTAACGGTATCTAACGTGCCAGTAACTTTCAACTGGAATACTCCAAATGGTTCGGGGTTAGTGGCAGGTGTAGAAGACCAAAGCGGATTAACAGCAGGGGTTTATAACTTAACCCTGACGGAATCCAATGGCTGTGAAACCATCAGAAGATTTATCGTTGGAGAACCGGTGAACCCGGCCAACTATATGAACTCTTCTTACACACCAAACACTCAGGGATCTACAGGAGGAACAACCTTGTCTGGAAACTAGAAAACAAATTAACAATTTTGAAAGGGCACATCATTTTTGAGTGCCTTTTTTG
>Ga0068876_10000272_pt1 | contig 41032 bp, 31 predicted proteins | sample NOAtaG_6_FD_66442 | JGI IMG/M metagenome (GOLD analysis project Ga0068876, IMG submission 66442) | Freshwater lake microbial communities from Lake Erie, under a cyanobacterial bloom - NOAA_Erie_Diel5S_2200h metaG | ecosystem: Environmental > Aquatic > Freshwater > Lake | place: USA: Ohio, Lake...
ACCGTCAGTACACGCTCCTATGATGGCACCGTGCTCACCACAACCAACGGCAATGGAAATACTTCCACCCGTACCTATTCCCTCGACCTTGTATTCGACAAAAACGGTTACTTCGAAGCTACCGAGGTCGAAGACGGCGATTTGCTCAATGACATCGGTTATTGGCAATGGCTCAATTCCGACAAAAACAAGGTTGTTCTTTTGTTGACCAATAACGTCTTCGGTGGATCCTTGCGCGTGCGCAGGCTCAGCACGAAAGATTTGGTCTTGGAAAACAACTACACGGAAGTGGACGATCCCGCAGGTACCGACATCATCACCACCGTCACAACGGAAAAGTTGACTTTCGAATCTATCTGAGTCACTCCGGAATCGACATCACGAACGCCCTTGATTCATCGAGGGCGTTTTTTTTACCCTTGCCCGCCGGACCAACCTTGCTTTCCAATCATGGGCACGAACTGAAAACTTCCTTTCTTGTCGATCTCCCATTCGGTCTCGGAAACGCGCGTCACAACCGCCATTTGTTGCTGATCCAACTCCCCGACCGGAATCACCAATTTGCCACCTACTGCCAATTGCTTCTTGAAGCTTTCCGGAATGCTTGGACTTCCTGCGGTGACCAAAATCCTATCGTAGGGAGCATACATATCCCATCCCAAGGTTCCATCTCCCAAGCGCAAACGAGGTTTATATCCCAGATCCTCCAGGATATTTCGAGCCCTTTCGTGGAGCAATCGTAACCTTTCCACGGAAAAGACTTTGCATCCCAACTCACATAAAATGGCACACTGATAGCCTGAGCCCGTGCCGATTTCAAGGACTTTCAAATTGGGTTTCAGATCAAGCAACTCGGTTTGTCGGGCGACGGTCCACGGTTGACTAATGGTTTGTCCGTCACCTATGGGAAGTGGGCGATCCTCATAAGCGGCTTCGGAAAAGGCACTTTCGACGAAACCGTGACGTGGCACCTTTCCGATGGCAGCAAGCACTTTAGGGTCTTTGATTCCCTTTTCAGCAAGCTGCTTCACCAACCTTTCCCGTAATCCTTTGTGCTTGTAAGTATCCAACATGACACGCAAAGGTAAGGAATTGCGGATGCCTTGTTTACACGGGCGAGGGAGCAGTTGTCAAGTTTTCCCACAGCGTTTTGTCGGGAGCGTAGCAAGTTGTGCACATATATCCCCGTTTCGTGGGTTATTCACGTTCGGAATTTGGTGGCCCTTCCCGTAATTTTGCCAAATTGAACACAAGCTTAACGGCAGCTTTATGATAAAAATCGGTGTCATCGGCGTGGGCCATCTCGGGGCAATCCACCTTCGGCTTTTGAAAGAGATTGGAGCTTTCGACGTTGTGGGCATCTACGACACGGACGCGAAGCGGGCGGCTGAAATGGCTCAAGAATACGGAGTGGAGGCATTTGCAGACCTCAATGCTTTGATTGACGCTGTGGACGCGGTAGACATCGTCACACCCACCACCACCCATTTCGAAATTGCCAAAACCGCGATGAAACGATTCAAGCACGTGTTCATCGAAAAGCCCGTCACCCATACCGTTGAAGAGGCCAAAACCCTCATCAACCTCGCCAGGGAGGCCAAAATCAAAGCCATGGTTGGCCATGTCGAACGTTTCAACCCCGGGTTCTTGGCCGTGAAAAACATGGATATCAAACCCATGTTCATTGAGTCGCACCGACTCTCCACCTGGACACCCCGTGGCACAGATGTTTCCGTGATTTTGGACCTCATGATCCACGACATTGACATCATTCTCAGCGTGGTGAATTCCAACGTCAAACGGGTGAGCGCGGTGGGTGTTCCGGTCATCAGCGACACACCCGATATCGCCAACGCAAGGATTGAATTCGACAATGGATGTGTGGCCAACCTCACGGCAAGCCGGGTGGCCCTGAAGCAAATGCGACGAATCCGGATTTTCCAAAGAAACTCATATTACTCAATCGACTTCTTGGGCAAGGACGCCGACATCTTCCACATCAACGATGAAAGTGCCAAACCGGACCCCAACAAGACCAAATTTGAGTTCAAGGCTGGCAACCGGACCAAATACCTTTCTGTGGAAAGACCGAAAATCGAGCCTGTGAACTCGATCAAAATGGAACTAGAAGACTTTGCCCGTGCCATTCGGGAAGACGGACAGCCCTCCGTGACCCTCGAACAAGCAACCAAGGCGTTGGAAACGGCCTACTTAATCGCGGAGAAAATCAACGATTTATGCATCGCCTGAGACTTGCAGCTCTGGTCGCCTTGATATGCGTTTGTCTGGGAACCTGTGAGCAATTGGACAAACCGGAACCTGCGGCGGCCTACCTCGCCATTCAAAACCCAACCGTGGAGTTGGACAGTGTTTCAGGGTTCAGTTCAAACACCGGCATCCGGAATTTATGGATTTATTACGCCGGGCTGTTGCAATCCGTGGTGAGGACCTCCAAAGACAGTTTGGTCACGGTTCCCATCCTCAACACCGGCCGATCGGATTTTGCCATAGATGGGGGCATTTTCGAGACTGGTCAAAGCGCCTTCAACATCCCCTACCCTTTTTGGCAGCCCCTCAACCTTGTCACGAACGTAGTGGCCCAAGACACCTTGCTCATCTCACCCAAATTTCGATACATCGCGCCCACTTTTTTTGATTTCATCGTCAAAGAAGATTTCGAAGGAGGTTCCATGGATTTGGTTCCGTTTGCCTCAGGACTTGCTGGAGATTCCACTTTCATGCGGCTGCGCAACAATGCTTCCGTGTTTCAAGGAAATGGAATGGGATATGTCCACTTCGGACCCGGGGACGTATTTTTTGAGGCCATCTCCGCCAATTCTTTCAGTTTGGTCAGGGGCCGTACCTGTTACTTGGAAATCACGTACCAAAACTCCATTCCCTTCCAAGTCGGGTTGTTGCACCAAGGTTCCTCGGGATTGGGCACCTACGAAATCATCAATGTTAGCCCCTCATCCGAGTGGAACACCATCTACATCAATCTGATAACTTATGTGCGGCAAATCATCAACCTCGGAGGAGATAACACGGAGTTTTGGATTTGGCTGAAGGCCGATGGCGCCGATGCAGAAGGTTATATCCAGATGGATGACATCCGTTTGCTTCAGATGAAAAATTGAACAATTCCGGATGAACAGGACCCTCAAATCCCTTCAGTATATCGTTTTGGATTTCCTCGTTTCGTTCGGGGTGTGGTTCCTGTTTTTTTTGTTGAGGAGATATGCCTTTGAACAGGACACCTTTTCATACACCGACAAAAAGGCTTTTGACCAATTGGTTCCGGCCACCTTATTGGCTTTGTTTTGGACCCTACTCTATGGGATTTCGGGTCTTTATGCCGACCCCTACAGGAAATCAAGGCTGAGGGAAGCCCTTCAGATTTTCCGGGGAACAGCGATTGGCGTGTTGCTGATTTTCTTCACCATCTTCCTCGACGACTACAAATACAACCAAGGAATCACTTGGTACATCTATTTCTACTATTTCGGATTGCAGTTTCTGCTCATCGGATTTGTGCACTTCGTATTGAGTTCAATCACCAACACCCGAATCCGACGCCGAAAAATTGGCTTTCCTACGTTGCTGATCGGGACAGGGCCTTCCGCATTCAAAATTTACGACGAATTGGAATCGCGCAAGCGTTCTCTCGGTTTTCACTTTGTAGGGTGCCTCAGTCTTCCCGGAGCCGACGCTGGTGACTTGAGGGGTAAATTGAAACACTTGGGGGACACATCGCGCTTGCATGAAGTGGTCGAAAACCGGAAAATCGAGGAGGTCATCATAGCCATCGACAAAGACAACCATTCCCTTTTGTTGGAAGTGGTGGACGCCTTGGAAGCAACAAGGGCCCACATCAAAGTCGTCCCCGGCATTTACGACCTGCTGATGGGCAGGGTGAGAACAACCCACATGCTGGGTTCACCTCTTATTGAGATCAATCCCAAACTCCTTTCGAGCGCGGAGGCCTTTGCCAAACGGGCTTTCGATATCGTGGTCTCAACCTGCGCCCTGATTGCCTTGATGCCTGTTTTCGCCATCATCGCAATAGCCGTTCGCCTTGACTCCAAAGGGCCGGTATTTTTCCGCCAAGAACGTGTCGGTAAATGGGGAAAACCTTTCAAAATCATCAAGTTTCGCACCATGAAAATCGATGCGGAATCTGCAGGACCTGCACTTTCGTCTGATCATGACCCGCGGATCACCAAAGTGGGAAGGTTTCTTCGCAAAACCCGCCTAGATGAGTTCCCTCAATTTTGGAACGTGCTCAAAGGCGATATGAGCATCGTGGGACCAAGACCGGAAAGACAGTTTTTCATCGACCAAATCGTGTTGATTGCCCCCCACTATCGTCATTTGCATCGCGTTCGTCCGGGAATCACCTCTTGGGGTCAGGTGAAATACGGCTATGCAAGTTCCGTTCCTGAAATGGTGGAGAGAATGACCTACGACATCCTCTACATTGAAAACATCTCACTGTTGCTGGACTTCAAAATCATGATTTACACGGTTTTGGTGATGGTAGAAGGCAGAGGGAAATAACCATGTCCAAACTGGGTCATCCGCATACGACAATCCCCAAATTGTCTTGGTCGGACAAAATCCGGTTGATCAAGACCATGGAATCCGACTTCGGGGTTACTTGGAATCAGCAAATGGAAATGGCTGGCCAAACTGCCGCCGAACATTGCAGAACTTTCCTTTCCAAGAACAGAACAAAGAATCCCACCGCCTTGATTTTGGCCGGACATGGCTTCAAAGCGGGAATCGCGCTGACTTGTGCCCGAAGGCTCCATGCGTGGGGCGTGAATGTTCGAATTTGGAATACCCAGGCTCCGCCGATTCCCTCAGAATTCACCCAATGTCCCCTCCAATCGCTTCAACAAATGGGCGTTGTGGCCCTTGCTGCACCTAAAAACGCCCCGACATTGATTTTGGACGGTCTGGGGCCCCATTTCGATTCCGAAGGTGCCGATGTTGAATCCATGGTTTCGTGGACCAACAGCCAAATCGCGCCGGTTGTTTGCTTGGAAATTCCAGCAGGGCTGAATGCCGATTCGGGCAAACCGTTGATTCCTCACCCTCTCCGGGCCAACCATACCTTGTCATTCGGTTTGCCTTGCATGGGTTTGTTGCAGGATGCTTCAAGACCCTTTACGGGAGAGGTTTACTTGTCAGATTGGGGTATTCCGGATGCATTTTGGTCCCGCCCCCATTTCTCGGCCCTTAGCGTGAAAGAAGGGTTGTTTGCGGAACATACGATTTTGAAAATTCGCTAGGCTCTCACTCATCAATCCTGATGGGACCGGGATTTTTCGGCTCCTGCTTTCCTGCTGCGAAAAGGATGAACATTTCGATTCTCAAACCGCGGATTTTACTGCCATCAAAATCCTGCAAACCGTTCGGATTGGGATTACGGATGACATTGTTGAGTCCGATGTTGTAGAATACCGAAAACCCAACACTTCCATATCCGGTTGGACCTTCCACAGTCATACCCAAAGGTAGCGCCACATTGATTTTGTTGAGGGTGGCAGTCTGGCCCGCTTCTAACACACTGTCCATTCGAAATGCATATTGGGTGAGACAACCGATTTTTGGATTGAAAAAACCGAATCTCGGCCCCACTTTCAAATCCAACTCCAAAGCAGTCAAACCCAAGTTTTGCCCGTCGTTGCCATAATCCCGCTGGATGACCGGAAAATTGGGAAAGCCCGTTTCCTTGTTGTTTTTATACAACACATTCAGGCCGATTTGAGCCCCTCCATTGTCGAAATAGGCTTGATAATAGGGTCCAAACACCAATTGTGACCACCAGCCATCCACCAAGGGCTGCTCCTCTGCGCGGAAAAAGTAATTGAAATCAGAGCCAAACCTCAGTCCAAAGCCCCGTTGAGCCTGTAAGGGATTTGAATCACATACGAACATTACCACTAAGGCAGTCAGGACCACCCGAATCCGAATGTCAAATCGCTCAATTGTCATTGTCATTCTCATTCTCCAAACATCCGAATTCTTTGGCAAAACCAAGAACGTTCGACGTAAGGATTCTTGCAACAGTTTGAATTTCAGCTTAACAAAGGCTATTTTTGCAGGGTCAAAGCCAATGATTTTTTAGCAAATGGGAACGTTCAAAAGCCCCGAAAGGCAACCCGTGCAGCGTGTTTCACAACAGGACGACGCGCAACTTGCCAAATCCGCCAATCCCCCATCTTTTGCATTGGATGCAAGTGGTCAGCAATCGCCTGTTCAACGGCAGGAGGCAGGACCAGCTGTGGAATCCAAGGATGCTCCCCAAGTTGAAACAAATACAAGTACCGAACAAGAAGCCAACCAACCAGCACCCAAATCCGAGGGTGAGCTTCTGCGAGATACCATCTTGGAGCAAGCCGAATCCTGGGTCAACAAAGAATTCATCAGCCAAGGTGAAATCGATAAGGTCAGGCTAGAAACCGGGTTGAAAAACTATACCACTTGCATTGAATTTGCCGGAAAAATGATGCGAGAAGGAACCAAGGAGTTTTATGGCAAAGAGTGGAAAAAGGCCGCTGCAACCTCGCAAATGATGATTCAAATCAAGTCCCAATGGGAATTGGCAGTCGGAGCACGGAACCAAGCCGGCATGTTCCAAAAATCGGTTGAGTTGTTTGAGGCAGGAATCGAACGGATTGAAGGTCAGAAAGGCACGGTGGAGGCGGATATTGCAAACTTGAGAGCTGCTCAAGAGGAGGGAGAATCCGATTTGGCTTTCAAACAAAGGTTGAAACGGGCCGACCTTTTAGAAAAGCACACGGTGGGTGCGCTCAATTCCGTCATCAGAATGTTGAATGGCCAAAAAGCCAAGTTCCAAAAGAAGGTGGACGGGAACATGGAAAAAGCCGATGAAATGGATGCCAACAATCACGCCATGGTCAAATTGGAAGGGCCATTGGGAGAAAAACGTCCGAATCCAGGGGAATACATCATCATGGCCCAAGCAGGCAAAGGAGACAAATATGGGGTGAACAAAGACTCTCAGGTCTTTTTGGCGGGAGGAAGCTTCAAGCACATTGCTGTCTTTGGTGGGGTTGCAAAGCCGGATGATGGCAGTGGTTATGAAGTTTGGAGAACAATCGATGGCGGAGGAACCAAAGGGAAAGAAACCCTTTTGAGGGTTAGGCTTTCCGATCGGATGATTTTCCATGGACAAGTGGGGGCCAAACTTCCCGATGCAGGGTCAGCCTCTGGTTCGCAGCTCGCTGGGTGGATCGACATGGAAAAACTGGTCGAAATGAGGGATGAAAAAATGGCGAAGGGCAAGAAGTGACGGTGCATCGGGATTTTACACAGCTCAGATTTTATTGGAATGGTTATATTATCACTCAAGCAAGTGCTATTTTTATAACTTCTTTAGCCACCTTTTCACCATGGGAAATCACGCCTCACCCGAAATACAACCGGTGCAACGGCAAGACCAAACCGACGAAGCACCTCAGGGTAAATCCCTTCAACCGCCTGCATTCGGCTTGAACGCGGGTACCGCCCAACTTCAGGAGTCCGAAGTCAATAAGCTCCCGAATCCGACCGGCTCCTTTATCGTGACGGACTCCAAGGCATTGGTAAGGACAGACCCACCTGAACTCAAGGCCACGGAACCACAACAGGTAATCGAACAGGGGACCAAGGTCCGGGTCTATGAAATGGTAGAAAAAGGCGGCAAGAAATATGGGAACCTGATTCAAGACATGGGCGAGGGTGTTTACGGACCTCCCATACTCTACGGCTGGACCTCCTTTGCCAACCTGAGCACACCCGAAGCCGCCGCCACCGGAGAAGTGAGCGCGGAAGGACTTACCACTTATGAATTGACCACCAAGCAGGCACAGACTAAGGACGGGGACTACAACGGCTCCGACCTGAATAACCTCATGCTCGAGAAAGCCGGTTACAATCCTGCGTCCAAGTGGTGGTCGGAATTCACTAGCATCAACCTCTTCGGTCAATCGGCCCCAAACCTCCACAAGGATTTTGCCAATCTGCTCAAGAACGCCGAAGCAAAGACCGTGGCAAAAATCACAGAATCGAATGACTACAAGGCTTGGGTCACGGCTACAAACGCAAAGAACCCGAATAGCGCTGCTACAGTGGGCAAGTTTATGGGCCTGAAGAACGGATATTCGACACTCCGCGGCAATGACAAGGAAAGCTCCGGCGCCTCCATGCATGGTTTCGGCCTCGCCATCGACTTCAACTACACGGAAAATCCCTGGATCAGCGACGACTCCGGAAAGAAGGAAGATGGTAAAGGCAAACGCACCACTAAAACCGGCAAGATGCAGGATTGCTTCGACCGGGCGGGCGCACTCATTGGGGAGACCTTGGACTATCAGCATGTGAATGCCGACAGTTTCAAATACGACATGGCTGCAACCTACGACAACTTCAATAAGATTGACAAAGGGATTGAGAAGTATTTCGGGTTAGGCGCAGCCGACAAGGATGCCAACCTCAAGGCCCTGCTCGAAAAGGCCACGGGAGAACCCTGGAAAGGAAAATCGACCGAGGAGGCCCGCAATATCATCAATGCCGACCTGAAGCAGATGTCAGCCTTGTGGAGCCGTACTGGCAAGGAAGAAATGATCCGAACCAATGGCATCATGGACCTCGATCGCCGTTTGGTAATGAGTATGGGTGAAGTTGGCTTGGATTGGGGCGGTAAATATGGTGACATGATGCACTTCGATATGCGCAATACCGGTGTGGGCAAAAAGGTTCAAGCCGCGAAGTACAACAAGGACGTCAAGGCGAAGAAAGACGAGCTGAAGAAGAAAGAAGAAGAAGCCAAAGCGGCAGCGAAGGCTGCAAAGGCAGCAGAGAAGAAAAAATGACGCTTCGGCTCAGGCCCCGCCCTTGAGTTCCGCCCATTTTGCCCGGGCATATGCGACGGCCGCTTCGTATTCGTTTGGGATCTCCCCCTCCAGGATCGCTTCACGGACTGCATTTTTGATGTCTCCAACCTCTTTGGAAGGCTTCAATCCAAACATTTCCATGATCATTTCCCCGGTGAGCGGAGGCTGCCAATTGCGCAATTGGTCTCGCTCCATCACCTCCTCAATCTTCCGCTCCACGTTTTCGTAGTTGCGCAGGATTCGGGCCATTTTGTTGGAATTCCGGGTGGTGATGTCCGCACGGCAAAGCGTCATCAAGGCCGTCAAGTCCTCGCCTGCATCGACAATCAACCTTCGAACCGCACTGTCTGTCACCCCATCATCCACCAAGGCAATCGGGCGCAAATGGAGGGCCACCATTTTCTGGACAAATTTCATCTTATGGTCCAAAGGAAGGCGGAGGTTTTTGAAAATCCTGGGAACCCATTTGGAGCCCAAGTCTTCATGGCCATGAAAGGTCCACCCCTGCTTGGGATAGTATCGTTTGGTGGCCGGCTTCGCGATGTCATGAAGGATTGCAGACCATCTCAGCCAAAGGTCATCGGACATCTCGGCCACATTGTCCAACACTTGAAGGGTATGGTAAAAATTGTCCTTGTGGCCACGTCCATTCACGATATCGACGCCATGTAATTTCACCATCTCGGGAAAGAACGTGTGCAGCAATCCCGTTTGGAACAGCATATCAAACCCAACCGAGGGACGTTTCGCCAGCACGATTTTGTTCAATTCTTCCGTGGTACGCTCCTGAGAAATGATGGGAAGCCGGTCCACATTTGACATGATGGCCCGGTAGGTCGGCTCTGCAATCCTGAAATTGAGTTGGGTGCTGAAACGGATGGCCCGCATCATCCGCAACGGGTCGTCGGAAAAAGTGATGTCCGGGTCGGCTGGAGTGCGTAAAATCCGCCTTTCTATATCCCCAAGTCCATCAAAAGGATCAATGAGTTCACCAAAATCCCCATCATTGAGGGAAATGCTCATGGCATTGATGGTGAAATCCCGCCGCAGCTGGTCTTCCTGGATCGTACCCTGCTCCACGAGGGGTTTTCTGGAGTGCCGCTGATAACTTTCCTTCCTCGCCCCGACAAATTCGACCTGAAAATCACCATACATCACCATGGCGGTTCCGAAGTTCTCGAAAAACTGGACGTTGCCGCTCCGCGTATGTTTGGCAAAAATGCGAGCCAACTCGATTCCCCTACCCTCCACTACCACATCCACGTCTTTGCAGGGTCTTCCCATCACGAGATCGCGCACAAAGCCACCCACCAAATAACTTCTCTGACCCATTGCCTGTGAGGCTGTTTGAAGGTCCTTGAAAAGTGGCTGTGTGAGTTGCTGACTGAAATTCATGCCACGTCGAAATTAAGGAATGCGGCCGTTTTCAAACGAAAAAGGCGCCCCAAGGATGAGGCGCCCTGAAAAGTTATTCGGAATTCATTGATTCAGGAGCGCCAGATCAGGGCTTGGAACGTATCCGATGCTGTCCTGCAAGAAATCCACCATGGGAGTAGCATAAACGCCCAAAACAATCAACAAAACAACCAAAACGGCCACGCCGGCAGATGGCAGCCAAGACTGGCTCACCTTCAGGGAAGAAGTGCTTTTGTCGTCAAAATACATGGTTTTGATGACGTTGATGTAGTAGAAAGCTCCCACCACGGAGGTAAGGATTCCCAAAATGGCAGGCACCAACAAGTCGGCTTGGATGGCTGAGGCAAATACGAACCATTTGCCCATGAAGCCAGCGAGTGGAGGAATACCGGCCAAAGAGAACAGGAATATGCTCAAAGCGGCTCCCAACCAAGGATTGGCGCGCCCGAATCCTTTCCAATTGTCCATGGATGGATCTTTTGAATTTCCTTCTGCCATCGCAATGATCCCAAAGGCGCCCACGTTCATCAGGGTGTATATGAAGGTGTAGAAAATGACTGATTGAAGGCCGGCAACACCTGAAGCCACTGCCAACAATACATAACCGGTGTGGGCGATGCTGGAATAGGCCAACATGCGCTTGAGGTTGGATTGCCTTGCAGCCACAATGTTCCCGTAGAGCATGGTCACGACGGCAACGATGGAGATTACCACCCGGAATTTTTCATCTCCGGAGAAGGCGGGGTTGGAGAAAAAGACCGCCAGGGAAATGAAGGCCGCAGCTTTAGCGCCAGTTGCCATGAAGCCAGAAAGGGGAGTAGGCGTGCCGGTATAAACGTCCGGGGTCCATGCATGGAAAGGGAAAGCCGAAACCTTGAACAAAAATCCAATCAGGATCATGCCGATGCCTGGGTAGAACATGCTGCTTTCTTTCAAAGCCATGAGGTTCATCTGGGCAAAATTCGTGCTTCCAGCAGCTCCGTATACCAAGGCGATTCCGTACAAGAAAAATCCCGAGGCAAATGCACCCAACAAGAAGTATTTCAAACCAGCCTCGTTGGACCGCAAATCCATTTTGTAAAGGGAGGCCATCACATACAGACAAATGGAAAGAGTTTCCAATCCGATGAATGTAATCATGAGGTCACCGGCATTGGCAAGCAAATCCATGCCTACCATGGCAAACATCAGCAGCGCGTACACATCCGGAACGGTGGCCACCTGACGCTTCATGAAGTCACCGAGGAAGAACAGGGTGAACAAGCCGGAAAGACCCAACAAAATGTGGATAGCAGATGCCATTTTCCCTGTCCAAATCATTCCGAAAAATGCGGACTGGGGCAAAGACCCACCCACGATTCCCTCCAAAACGGGGGGAAATGCCAAGACAATGGAAGCCAATACGCCGATCATGGCCACGGAGGACAAGGCTTGGCGCACTTTGAAGGCATCCAACATCATCAGAACCATGCCCGTGAGGAGCAAAACCATCATCGGAAGGGTCAAGAGGAGGTCGGTGGTGGTTGCGAAAAGTTCTTTCATCGAGTCGTAAGCTATTCTGAAACAGCGATTAACAAATTTGAATGGTTATTACGCCATTCAAACGGGTCTAAAATTAGCAGTTAGGCCTTAACATTCAAAGTTTCTTCCGGAATTGTTTACCCCATCTGCGGCCCTGTTGTGGGCAAAATTGGTCGGTTCAACTGACAGGAAGAATGGAGGGCTTTTTCAAAACCAATCACCGACTTCTCAAAGGCAATCGGAACCATCGAACGAGCATGCAGGTCCTTTCAAGATACCTGTTCTAAATCTGCACTTTCACCGTTTGGGTTACCGAAATGGTTCGAATTCCAACAAGCCCCTTGACCATGAAAAAATAATTCCCTAATTTGCCTAACAAATGTTCGGAAGCCACGTTATACCATTCACATGAAGGCAGTTAGCGAACGTAAGCAGCAAATCACCTCCACGGCAGAGCGCCTTTTCAATCAGAAGGGTTATCTGGCAACGAGTGTGCGCGACCTTGCGGAGGCTTTGGGCATCGAGGCAGCGAGTCTTTACAGTCATGTTCAATCCAAAGAAGAACTGCTTTGGAGCATTGCCGACCGTTGTGCGGATGAGTTTTTCGATGCCGTGAGGCCGATCGCTGAATCCAATTTGCATACCCAACAAAAGCTCACCGAAATGATTGTGGCCCATGTCATGGTCATCACGCGCAACCAAGACGCTTCCGCCGTTTTTTTCAGGGAATGGAAACACCTCTCCGAGCCCCAAAAAAGCCAATATGCCCAGCGCCAAAGCGACTATGAAGGCATCTTCAAAGCCGTGATTCGCAAGGGCATGGAAGAGAACCTGTTCAAGAATTTCGACGAAGGATTCAGCGCCCGAACCATCTTATCTGCCATCAACTGGACCCATACGTGGTATCGTCCCGATGGGGAGTGGACAGCCAGGCAGGTCGGTGAACACTTGTCTGGATTCTTGCTGAACGGATTGATCAGAACGATTTAACACGCAATCAAAAAACAAAGGATATGTACGGAGCCATCACCATCACGGACGTGGACAATTTCGGGAAAGACCTCCATCAGGAAGATCCCGAGCGTTTGGAGGCATTCCAAGCCCGCATCGATGCCGGAGAAAAAATCGAGCCCCAGGATTGGATGCCGTTTTTGTACCGCAAGCAGCTCATCCGCATGATCGAGCAACATGCCCACAGCGAGGTAATCGGTTCTCTTCCGGAAGGAACGTGGATCACACGGGCGCCCGGTTTCCGCAGGAAATTGGCATTGATGGCCAAAGTCCAAGACGAGATCGGACACGCACAATTGCTGTATTCGGCCGCTGAAACGCTTGGAAAATCCCGTGAGGAAATGATCAATGACCTCATCAGCGGAAAAAGCAAATACTCCAACGTGTTCAACTACCCCGCAGTGACTTGGGCCGACACGGCGGTCATCGCATGGCTCATCGACGCAGGTGCAATCGTGAACCAAACCACCAACGCCAAAGGAAGTTACGGTCCCTATTGTCGCGCCTTGGACCGGATTTGCTATGAGGAATCCTTCCACTTGAAATACGGACACGACAGTGTGGTTCACCTTGCTACCGGCACCCCAACCCAACGACGCATGGTTCAGGAAGCCTTCAACCGGTGGTGGAAACCCATCATGCACTTCCATGGCCCACCCGACAAGTCAAGTCAGCATACGGAAGTTCTCGTGCGTTGGAAGGTGAAAATGGCCACCAATGACGAGATGCGGAATACCTTTTTGGACATGTATGTGCCCAAAATCAAAGAGCTAGGATTGGAAATTCCAGACCCCAATCTTCGCAAAAACGAGGAGACCGGCTCTTGGGAATTTTCCGATCCGGATTGGAACGAATTCTATGAAGTCATCAACGGCAACGGCCCATGCAACAAAGAGCGATTGGCCGTGCGCAGGTTGGCGGAAGACCAGAACGGGTGGGTTCGTGAGGCCCTCAAAAAATACTCTGGACAATACGTGACCCCAAAAGCCTGATTTCCATGACCATGAAAATCGATTCCCTGGACCCTAGGATTGCCCGGGCAGATGTGCCTACCGAGAATGAATACTTGGTCAAGCGTGATTTGGACCAATGGGAAACCTACGAGGTTTTCCACCAAAAATCCCGTGGCACCCACCATACCCACGTGGGATGTGTGCATGCCCCCAACGCCGATATGGCTTTGTTGTTCGCCAAAGAACAATACGCCCGCCGGATGAAATGCGTCAACCTTTGGGTCGTGCGCACCGCCAACGTGCATGCCACTTCCTATGATGATTCCGACATGTTCGAACCGGCGACGGACAAGAGCTACCGCGAAGCTTTCGGGTACAAAAACAAACACCTCATCCAACAATTCAAAGAAAGCCAAGATACGGCCCATTAATCTCTCGAGACCATGAACATAGACGCAATCAAAGACCTTCTGATGCGGGTAGCCGACGATGACCTCGTGATGGGACACCGCAACAGTGAATGGACCGGATTGGGCCCGATTTTGGAGGAAGACATCGCCTTCTCATCCATGGCTCAAGACGAAGTGGGCCATGCACAGGCTTATTACACGCTCCTTCAAGCCGTACTGGGCTATGGCGACCCAGACCAATTGGCGTTCAACCGCAAAGCAGACGCATTCCGTTGTGCCAAAATCGTGGAATATCCGATTGGGGACTATGCATTCAGTTTGGTCCGCCACATGCTGTACGACATCGCCGAATCCGTACGTTTGGAGGCCATGTCTAGGGGCAATTACCGCCCGCTTTCCGAATTGGCCAAAAAGCTCCTGCGTGAAGAACGCTATCATTTCCTCCATGCCCAAACTTGGCTGAGACAACTTGGAAATGCTACCGAAGAGGCCAACAACCGCCTCCAAACAGCCTTGGATGAATTGTTTCCCATGGCATATGGCTTATTTGAACCGACCTCGTTCAGCTCAGAGTTGGCCGCTGAGGGCATTTTACCCTTGGAGTCCGAATTGGAGAAGATTTGGGAGTCCAATGTGGAGGACTTAGTGAGTCAATCCGGATTGAAATTGCCAGTGGTCCAAGACAAAACCGCTTACTATGGTGGTCGTCAGGGGCTTCACACGGAACACTTGGAAGGAATGCTTCGGGAGATGGACGAAGTGTTCGCCATTGATCCTACTGCCACCTGGTAACCCATGGTCATCACTGAAGAACTTGTATTGGACGCCCTTCAAGATGTGAAGGACCCTGAAATTCCAGTGATTTCAGTTGTGGATTTGGGTATCATCCATTCGGTGGAAGTCGATGCACAAGGCAAAGTATTGGTACGCATGACGCCTACTTTTGCCGGTTGTCCGGCCATCGGCCACATGACCTCAGACATCCACACCAAATTGGGCGAAAAAGGGATGGCACAGGTCGAAGTGCAAGTGATGTACAACGAACCTTGGAGCACAAACAAAATCACACCCAAAGGACGTCAAGTTCTGAAAGACTTCGGACTATCTCCACCCCCACCCTTCGATGGCCTGCTCACTTTGGATGTTCTGCAAAACGCGGTATGTCCGAATTGCAGCTCAAACAACACGTTTTTGATGTCCACTTTCGGTCCAACGGCATGCAGGGCCATTCACCATTGCCGGAATTGCAAGGAAACCTTCGAACAGTTCAAACCCCTCTGAGGTCTTTCCGGTCTGTTACTGCTTGACAAGTTTGAGCATCCAGTTGTGGCCCTTTTCTGATTTCAGATTGAGGTAATACAACCCATTGGACTGGTTCCGGATGTCGATTGATTCCGTTTGGTCGAATGCTTGTAGGGCGTGCCAATCTACCACCCTGCGACCGAATTCATCCATGACACAGAGGTCCAGCCTTAGGACAGACGGCAAGTCGAACTTCAATTGATAGAGTCCGTTGCCGGGATTGGGGAACAATTGGGAGTGGCCTGAAAGGAACTGGTCTTGGATTTCAACCGGGGGTCCCACGGTGATTTGGGTACACACCGTTGAGTCGCAATCCCCGTTGGTGGCGGTCAGACAGACATTGAAGGTCCCCATCGCTTGATAGACATGCACGGGATTTTGTTGTGTGCTGGTTTGACCATCCCCGAAGTCCCAAAGCCAACCATTCACACCTGCACTGTTGTCAGTGAAATTTGCAGTTTGCAGCAGTGGGACGTTGGGAGGAGATGAAAACCCGACTGAAGGCCTGATTCCGGGAGATACCACAATTGCGTCCGAGGCCGTGCAACCAAACCCATCCACCACAGTCACTGAGTAGGATCCCGCTTGGGTCACCAAAATTGTCTGACCACTCGAACCCGTATTCCAGGCATAACCCACTGCTCCCGGACCACCATCCAATGTGGCTTGACTTCCCGTGCAGAGGATAAAATCAGGCCCCAAGGAGACACTCAGAGGGGAAAGCGTCACTTCCACTGTGTCGCTGCCTTGACATTGGCTAGTAGGGTCGGTCACGTAAACCAAATAAGTGCCAGGCGAGGTCACCGTGATGCTTTGCGAAGACTGCCCACTGCTCCATTGATGGATGAATCCCGGATTGCCGGCATTGAACGTTGCTGAAGAGCCATTGCACAACAATTGGTCGGGTCCTAGGTTGACCAAAGGAGTCGAGGAGACGGTGATTTGGACATCATCGGAGGTGGAACAACCATTGGGGGAAGTCACAGTTACCGAATACAATCCTGAATTTGAGTTGACGATTGTTTGGGTGGTGGCCGTTTGTGAACCTGGAAGGCTCCATTGGAAGGTTGCTCCTTGGTTGCCCGCATCCAATAGAACTTGATCGCAAGCAAAACGATTTGGGCCTAAGGAAACTGCAGGTGGAATCAAAACATTCAAAAACACACTGTCGGAGGCCACGCATCCATCCAAAGTCGTTACGGTGACCGCATAAGTGCCCGGCGCGGAAACCAAAATCACCTGTGTATTGGCTCCGCTGTTCCATGTATAAGTCGTTCCCAAGGGACCTTGACCAGCATCAAGCAGATACCCGCCCCCACTGCAGAATGATGAATCCGATCCTAAGTTTGCTACCGCGCCGGCAAAGAACAACACCGTCACGGAGTCAGTAGCCGAGCAGCCACTTGGGTTGGTAATAGAGGCCGTGTAAAGTCCTTGTCCATTTGGCAAAATCGCTGAAGTGGTGTCGCCTGTGCTCCACAAGAAGGTACTCCCTGCGTTCAATACATCCAATGAATCGTAAGCGCATTGGTAAACGGTATCACCTTCGTAAACCAAGTTGGGAAATGACAGAATATCTACGAGGATGGTGTCTGAGGCCAAACAATTGTTACTGTCCAGGGCGACCACAAAATGCTGGCTGCTGCTGTCTACAACGATGCTTGGCCCTGAGGGCAATCCGTCCCAAAAAAACACATCGAAGTTGGTTGTGTCTGCCGTGATGGTGAGCCTTCCGCAGTGACTGGTATCGGCTCCCAAGTCGATGCTAACCGCCAACGCGGTGAATTCATCAGCTCCAATGTCTGGGGTGGTGTTACTTCTTAACTGATTGTCTATGTCATTGCCAACCAATGGTGATGGGGCACCCAAATTGTCGTAAGGCGAGCAAATGATGTGCAGGTCACGGTCCGTCCTGAAGCCAGGGAAGCCTTCATAGGAGTTGCCTGCAAAGTTGGGATAGGTAGCTTGGAAGGCAGTCAAATTAGGAAACAGGGTGCCTCCGAAATCAATCAAAGTCGGAGAAAATCCAAAAAATACGTTGTGGCTCATTTCCTTCACAGCCGCAGGCGCAACCACCCTCAAAGGTGACCCCAAACCTCCGAAGCGGTTGGCAGATGAGAAAATGTTACCCCTGATACGCAGGCTGTCGGTGGTGGGAACACTGCCCAAAATGTAGGCTGCATAGCCACTGAAAGATCCCAAATGGAAAGAATTTGACAATATGTCAATGTCCTTTGCAGAGGTCAAATACAGGCAATAGGCGTTTGCATTGGTCTGAAAATCACCGCCTACCATGTTGCCAATGATTCTTCCTCTACCTGAATTGGTGTTGTTGGCTTGGGAAGCATAGATGCCGTAACTGCCAATGGTCGGAATCACATTGTAGGAGAAACTGAAACTCGAGTCGGCATAGGACGAATAAATACCGTACCCAACCGTGGTCACGGGGGCACCAGCCGTACGTTGCTTAATCAGGTTCCGATCGAATCGCGGAGCTTTTTGATATTGAGAGTAAATCCCGTAGTAGTAATGTTCCTCGATTGTATTCCCCACAACCTGATTGTTGGACGTGTAGGCGGTCGTGGAGATTCCATTCAACCTGAGGCCATAATAGCCACCCCGGATGTAGTTATTACGGACAATGAGGTTATTGGCGTTGTTGCCCGGAGTCGTGTAGGTGGCACCTGCTGCAAGCACTCCGATTTGATACACCGAGGATGTGTTGACCGCCATGAGCAGCCGGCAATTTTCGATTGTATTGAAATTGGCCTGGTTGGTGAAGTGAAAACAAAAGCCATAGGTACCTGTAACTTCTACGGTGAGATTGCGGAAGGTGACATGGTCGGTTCCATCCAACTTAACGATGGCCGTGTTGATGGCTGACGTGGAAAGCGATATGGTGGTGGTGGAAGCATTTCCGCCGTCAAATGTCAGCGTGTTAGCTACACTACTTCCCGAAATGGCTGGCAGGTTGACTTGCTCGATGTAATTACCCGGAGCGACCTGCATCACCACGGGGCCACCCAATCCACAAGAAGTAAGTGCTGCCACTGCATCGGCGAATGAATTGTAGTTCGATCCGGCGGTCGGAAGGGCATTGTTGATGGTGTAATTTCCTGCGAGTCCTGCGCAAACCTGACGGCATGTTTGATTGACCGCATCGGGATCTCCCAACACCTGTGGGTTGATTCGCACACAAATGTTGTATGTCCCGGACTGCAACACCAGAGGAGTGCCAAATGTGAAGGTTTGTTGGGTCCCTGTGGTCGCCAAAGCTGTCGGGGTGAATGTTTGGGAGCCAGACCAGGTAATTCCTCCATCGGAACTATATTCCATGGTGATGGGGGTGGAATTCAAGGACCCACCGCCGTTGTTTTGAACGGTAACCGAAACGATATTGGGTCCTGGCGAGCCAACCAAAGGGCTGGCAACCGCGATCAAATCCGGGTCAATAGGAGCCAACACAAACTCATCGGCACCCACATCGGGAACCACATCTGGAGCCAGCGGCCGGGTTTGCAGGTCGAAATCATTGACCACGGAAGTCAGTGTCCCCCAATTCGCATGAACTCCACCAAAGGTATGGAGGTCTTGTGGAGCGACAAAAGAAGGAGGCCCGGACCGCGAATTGACATTCAAGGTAGGTTGACCCGCAATCAATGCGGCGAGGTTGTTGTAGTTCACGCCCAAAAACACCAAGCTTGTGCCATTGGAATGGTACAAATTGTGGTCCATGACGGAAAAAGCATTGGCTGTGGTGGCGTAAACGGAGTAAGCCCCCAATCCTCCCGTGCAAACTCCGGAAATTACGTTGTTCAGCAACTCCATGTTCCCACCGGAGGTTGTCACATACAATGCCCTCGCAGCAGTACCAGGATTGTCTACCGAGATGCTATTGTGATAAATCTTGGCATAACGGCTTCCTGAAAAATACATCCCATAGGCTGTTCCTGTGGTTTGGAATCCGCCCCCAATCATGTTATTGGCAATGAGACCGAAATTGGTGGAGTTGGAATTGAAATTCAGGAAATAAAACCCATAAAGCCCCGGTTGGGTCACTTTGTTTCTAAGAATATCGGTTTGGTTGCAATAGCGAAATTGGGCTCCGTAAGAGTTCGTGTAGCCCGTTCTCGGAGTGATGATATTCCCCGAGATGATCGCTAAGTTTTGATATTGCAAGTACAAACCAGAATTGTAGCTACCTGAAATTGTATTTCCGGAGATGAGGAGGTTTTGGGAATAAGCCGCTGCCTGACCGTTTGCTACGATGGCGAATGTCCCACCGTTAAATGTATTGTTGGTTACGGTCAGGTTGTTTGCATTGGAACCCGTGGTGGTGTAATAAGTTCCGGCGATGACTCCCGCATGATACAAGGAGGTGGTGGTCGGGGATTGGGTGAAAATACAACCTGAGATTAAATTATTGTCCGCATTGTTCAACAATTGAATGCCGTATCCATATGTCGTCCCCGTGTTGGAAATTCCCAAATCCAAAATCCGGAGGTGATCAGCACCGTTCAGCTGAAGGGTGTAATCCTGCACGGTGGAACTGTTGAAGGTCAACAAGGAGGTTGCAGGAGAAACTCCTTGGAAAGTGATGGTATTCGTCGAACTGGCTCCAGCCACCGCCCCGATGGAAACCCGCTCCGTAAAAGTTTGGGCCGCAACCGCGAAAACAACCGGACCACTGACTGCAGGCCCGTTGAAGGGACCGCCATCGGCCCTTGTCCCACTGACCATGTCGGACACCGCAGACGTAAAGGATTGATAATTGGTTGCTGAAGCCGGCAAACTGGAGTTGATGGTGTAGTTACCATTCAATGCTGCCTGAACTTGGCCCCAGATCACAAATGCGGTTAATAAGACGAATTTTGTGGTAGTTGTTTTCATGACCTGCTTTACCCCTCTTGATTTTCAATGATTAAATATCTAAAGGTTAGTCATATTTTCCAAGGAGGCATAAGTCCCAATCCTAGGTTCAACCCATAAAACAAAAGGGCCCGACAATTGTTGCCGAGCCCTGATTGTTAACCTTCAAATTCTCACTGAAGCATCAAACGGTGGAAGACTTCCCTTCCATCAGATGACAATTTCAAAATATAAACCCCTTGGGCCATCCCACCCAGATCGATGGTTTGTTCAACCAAAGGAAGGGCTGGATGTTGAGTGGAAAAGAGGACCTTACCGGTCAAATCCGCCACTTCAACCGTCATGGCCTTGGGTTTGTCAAACTCAACCACTAGGTTAAAGATACCCTGAGAAGGGTTGGGATATACCTGCACTTGTTTGGCAAATTCTCCCTCTTCCATGCCCACAAAGTTATTGATGACAATGGTATTGGTCACCGTGTCGCGGCAGTTGCCATCACTTGCAATCAAGGTAACGGTGAATGTTCCGAATGACTGATACGTGTGTTGCGGATTCTGCTGAGTGGAAGATGCACCGTCCCCGAAATCCCAGAACCATTGGATAGCTCCTCCGGTGGACTGATCGGTGAATGCGGTGGGCTGCAGGAGCAATCCTGTGGCGGGCCCGTTGAATGCGGCGGTGACACCCGCGACCTGTCCCACGTTGATGGCGTCGGTAGCTGAGCATCCGATGTTGTCAGTAACCGTCACCGTGTAAGTACCAGTTTGGTTGATCAAAACGCTTTGTGTGGTTGCTCCGTTGCTCCACAAATAGGTGGAACCCGGATTGCCTGCATTCAACACTACCGGTTGATTTCCACACATGTTGACGTTGGGACCGAGGTTGACGGCAAGTTGGGAACTACCGATTACGACCGAGTCGCTGCCATTGCAACCTTGTGAATTGGTGACTTGTACAAAATAAGTGCCTGCGACCGTCACGTTGATGTTTTGGGTGGTGGCAGCATTGCTCCACAAGTAGGTGGAACCTGGATTGCCGGCGTTCAAAGGAATGGAAAGTCCATTGCACAACACTTGGTCAGGACCGATGTTAACAGTAGGAACTGTGCCCCTGGTGATGAGAACATCGTCCGAAGTGGAACAGCCCAAGGAGTTGGTAACCGTGACGGCATAAGTTCCGGTAGCATTCGACGTGATGGTTTGGGTGACATCACCTGTACTCCACAAATAGGTGGTTCCTCCAGGCCCTGCATCCAAGGTAAAGGCAGCACATTCAACACGATTTTGGCCAAGGCTCACTGCAGGTGCGGGAAGCTGGAGTACTTCCACAGTGTCGATGGCCGCACAACCGCCGGGAGTCGTCACCGATGCAGAGTAAACACCCGGGGAACTGACCAAAATGATTTGGGTGGTTGATCCGTTGTTCCATTGATAGGTTGTACCGTTAGGCCCTGGACCTCCATCCAAGGCTACAGGTTGGCCAACGCATATGGACGTATCGTTGCCCAATGAAAGCGAAGGTGGGATGAGGACGGAAAGGACCATCGCATCGGAGTTTTGGCAGCCAACCGAATCGGTCACCAAAACCGAATAGGTTCCACCAATGGTGGCATAGATGGAACTTGAAGTGTCTCCGTTGGACCATTGGAAGAATCCCCCCGGATGGTTGCCCGCAGTCAGGAACACACTGTCTCCGGGGCAGATGGACGAGTCAGGACCGATGGCCACTTGGGGGTTGGAGATGCTAACAAGTACGGTGTCAAAATCATAGAACCCGTTGTTGTCCGTGATTTTGACCGTAATCTGGCCTGTGTTGTTTTGGTTCACAACCTGCGTGGGTCCGGTGTTTCCGCCGTTCCATTGGTAGGCAGCAAATACACCTGGCGACAATGTGATGGAGTCACCACCACAAATCAAAGTATCGTTGCCCAAGTTGGCCACTGGACCGTCTGCGATGCGAATGTCGTCAATGGCGGTGCCGTCGTAAACCACCGAGCCATCTGCGCCAAAGGTGATACGAATCCTGACCGATGGGGCGCCAGCCAATCCATCCAGACGGTGGGCTGCAGTCAACCAACCACCCGAGCTGGGCGGACTTCCTCCGGGAGTGGACCCTGTCCAACCGTCGGGACTATCGCCAGGCGTGGACAAAATATTGTCATAGTTGTACCAATTGCCTGGATCGAACGCTGCCCCGACATTGGTCCAAGTCGTCCCGAAGTCGGTGGAATATTGGACGTTGGAGCCATCCCATACGGTTTCCGCGTGCCACCAAATCCGCAACGAAATCCAAGGATTTTGAAGGGTGGAGAAATCAAAGCATGGACCCAAAATGAAGGAATCCTCGTTGTTGTTGTAAGTGCCGGTGCCCAAACCTCCAGTCACATAGGCTTTCGTGCCCGAAGAGGCGCCTTGAATCACCGTTTTGGCAGGTGTTCCGTAAGCCCATGTCGAAAGATTACCACCGGGTAGCCACCCCCCATTGTTTGTCTCGAAATTCTCGAAATAGGGGTAGGTGTTGACGCCTGGAATACCCGTCACAATCTTGGTGGTGGAATCATTCATTGCAAACGCATCGGTTCCCATGCTGGTCCAAGCCTTGAGGGTGTAGGTACCGGGGGCGCCCAGGTTGGCTGTTGCCGTGAAGGTATAGTTGACTCCCGCTCCTGAGGCAAGGTTCTGACCAGACATCGATTCGGTCACGATGGGACCACCATTTACACGGTAGTGAACGTTCCAAGCCGACTGGGTGTTGGTACCGAAGTTGCTCACCCTGATCGTAACAGGCTCACTGGAACCAAGGCTGCAACCCGAGTTGGGAGAAACGATCTGCGAAACTCCGATGTCGTTGGGAGCGGATGGCATGATGTTTACCGTGTAGTCTTCGGTTTCACCCCATGTGAAGGTGCCACAAGACAAAACTGAAGCCAAGGAACCGGTCTCAACTCCAACCACACGCATCCGGGTAGAACCCAAAGAAGCAGTGCCGGGGACGGTGATGTTTTGGGTGAAAGTTTGAGTTGCGGAAGCAGGTCCGAAGGCATAGACCTCTTCGCCTGGATCCAAAAAGTCAAAGTCACGGTTGTAGTCGATGTAGACCTTTCCGTATTTGGTGTAGTTACCACCACAAGTACCCAAGGTCACCGTGACAGGATATGAATTTCCAATGGTGAGGTTGGTGCTGAGGTTGGTAAAATCGGAATAAGTGGCACAAATGCCCAAGGTGCTGTTGTTGATGGTGTTCAGCTGGACCAATCCCACGTTGGAATCGAATGTGCTCGTGGCCGTAGACGTGCAATAGACCTGTGCCTGCGCATTTCCAGACCACACAAAAGCGAGCATGACCGCCCCAAACAAGGAAATGTTTCCCCATGTTTTCGAAACGGATTTCGGAGTAAGAATTTGCATCATTTGACTCGAAGGAAATAGTAGTAACACAAATATAACATCGGAATGCCAAAAAAACACCTGCGCTTTCTATCCGACCAAACCTGAAATTATCCGTTTGGCGCACGGATGACACACTTAGAATGCCCAAGATGCCACCGGATGCAGGCTATCAATGATTTTGCCGAGTAAAGCCTTAAATTGCGCATTATGAAGTTTGTTTTCGCTATCTGCATCGCATTTTTTGGAAGTTGGGGCCTTTCCTCCGTTTGGGGTCAAAGTGCAGACTTACCTTTGCAGCACGAGGGATACCACTATTTGGATCGCCTGGACATCCAAGGCCGAATCAGGGATGACCGAAACCAAGATTCCATTTGTACTGTTTCCACCGAGGTAAAACCCTACAGCCGGACTTTCCTCAGCGGAGTTTTCAAACAAACTTACACCAGCGGGATGCAACCGCGCACCCAGCAATGGCATGACCTCATGCGATTGGCCTTGGACGATGCCTATGCCGATACCGTTTCAGGAAAAGGTGTCTTCAAAAAGCTTTATCGAAACCAACGTGATTTTTTTGCATTGAACACATCCGGATTGACACTTTACGCCAATCCCATCCTCCACCTCGGGGCAGGACAAGAAATTCACAATTACACCGCCGACCTCAGCCAGGAAAACCGCCTCCTGACCAAAGGTGCTCGAGGGGTCCAAGTACGGGGAACTTTGTTTGGAAAGGTCGGATTCTTATCGGAATTCACCGAAAACCAAATGAAAACCCCACAATTCATCCGGAACCTGCACGCAGAGACAGGGGTATTGGCCGGGGAAAGCTTTGTGAAAGTATACGATGCCCAAACCCCGAATCCTGGCTTCGATTACCTGACCGCGAGAGGCTATTTCACCTATTCTCCCGCCAAACAAATTCGATTGAAGATCGGGAAAGACAGGGCTTTTTTGGGCAATGGCCATCAGAGTCTTTTCCTCAGCGACCATTCAGCGGACCACTTTTTCCTGAACATCAACACACGGGTTTGGAAAATCGAATACGTGAACCATTTCGCCGTGATGACCGATTATTTGCGGGGCAAACCGGACACCTATGGCACGCATCCCAAAAAATATGCGGTGGTGCACCAGTTGTTTTACCGCCCTTGGCATTGGCTATCCTGGAGTTTGTTTGAGTCGGTGGCGTATTCACCCGTGCTGCCCGGAGGTATTCGCGGATTTGAACTTGAGTATTTGAACCCTTTGATTTTTTACCGGTCGGTAGAACAAAGCTTGGGTTCACCTGACAATTCCATGTTGGGCACTGCGCTCAAAGCCAACTTGTTGAAGCGGTTTCAGGTGTATGGCCAAATCGCATTGGATGATTACAATTTCAGGAGCCGAAATTTGGGCCCCGGTTATTTCGGCAACAAGTATGCACTTCAAGGAGGAATCAAATACATCGATGCATTTTGGATTCCAAGGCTTGACCTCCAAGTGGAATTCAACGCGGTGAGGCCTTATACCTACGCCCATTTCAATCCGTCCGGCGCTTGGACCCATTACGGCCAAAACTTGGCCCATAGTTTGGGAGCGAATGCCAAAGATTTTCATTTGATTGCCCGCTACCAACCGTTTCCGCGCATCGGCATGTACCTGTGCTACAGCAACATGCTCAAGGGACTCAACAATGCAAATGGAAATTACGGTGGTGATCTATCCCTTCCCTATACGCTGTACGTATCGGCATTCAACAACTTCATCGGTCAAGGCACCCAACTGAAAATCAATCAAGTGTACGGACGCTTGTCTTACAGGCTGCTGAAATTGGACGGATATGTGGATTTGGAGGCCCGTTACCGCAAGGAAAATCAAAATACCGGAATCAGCGTGATGGGTTCATTTCGCCTCAATATGCCCAACATCCAGCCGAAATATTGAGCATCGAGAACAATCAAATACCCAGTTCAACGCGCTCGATGACGCTTTGCAAGAACAGGATGGAATTGATGATGTCGCTTTTGTCAGCGTAAGGAATGATGTTTTGCAAGGTTTGTGATGTACGTTCACTGTGGTCGCCGCTGCTTGCATCCAGCACTTTGATGTAATCGTTGTTGTCTTTGCTGTTTGGAATCCCCATGCCTGACAAGGAAACGGCATCGCCCTTTTGGTTGAAAGGAATGAAAGGCAACAACATGTTGAGCTTGGTGACCTGCTCAATGTAGATCTTGCTCAATTCAAGTTTGTTCAATTTGTCCAGGTCGGCCAACGTGTAGTGCGGCCCACGGAAGTTGTCTCCTGAAATGGATTGGGCCTGCATGCCCACGGAAAGACAAGCAGCCAAAATGAGGGTCAAGAGGAACTGTTTCATGCGTTTTTCGAAAATATGATTGGGTTGGGAGGGCCAAAATACCTTGTTTTATCCACAATGCCAAAAAGGACAAACCCCACAAAGCGCATTCAGGGTGACTTGAAAGAAAAGAAAAAGCCTCACACCGGTAGGATGCAAGGCTTTTAGATTGTGTTTGGAAAATCAGGGAAGAATCATCCTCCACACTCCGATTTGACCTTTTTGTATTTGGTATACTCGGCCATCATGGCTTCGTCAGATCCGCTCAGACGAATGGCAATGTCCAAAATAGCTTTCAAAATTTCCGAATCACAAGGCTTCAGTTCCAAGGCTTTGGTGAGGACCGGAAAGGCTAGGCGGAAATAGTCATTCCCTTGCTTTTGAAGGCTGTTGGCCAATTCCATGTTTTTCTCAACCGCATTGGCTGATTTGTATTTGGCAACTCCCAAGTTCACATACAATGCACCAAGGTTGAAAAAGGCCAAATAGTTCTTCCCATCGATTTTGGTGGCTTTTTCGTACATCGAGAGTGCTTTCACGGTGTCGACCTTTTCAAGCAATTGGGCATAGGCCACGTGCACGATGTAGTTGTTGGGTTCTTTGGCCGTAGCCGCATCGAATTTGGCCAATGCGTCCCTGAGTTTGTCAGGCGCATTCAAGAGGATGTCCAATTCGAAATTGCCAAGGTCCTGCATGGCCGACTGGTACTGCGATTGGAGCTTGGTGAGCTCCTCCGGCTTGTACTTGTCTTTCATGGTTTGGATGCGGGCATATTCCTTTTCGAGCATCGATTTACCTTTTTCCAACGTGGCCAACGAGAGGTCTTGGTTCTTCAGATGGAAGCGTTCGATCACAGCCATCCTCCAAAACGTGTAGGCAACGAAGATATCGGGCCGCTCGGGTGCCTTGGCATCGAATTTGGTCACGGCGGACTTAAAATCAGCATAGGCGCTTGCCGTGTCCTTTTTGGCCAAATACGCTTGGCCGCGCAGGTCGTAGGGCATGTAGCCTGCAGCATCGATTTCAATCGCACGGGAGGTGGCTTTTATTATTTGAACTAAACCCTCTCGCCTTTTGCTCTCGTAAATTGTAATCTTATAAGTACGCTCGGTTACATTTCCCTTTTCATCAACTTCCTTGATTTCAATCTCAACCTCATCGCCGGGTTCACGAACTGACAATTGATTTAGCCCTACGACTGAACCGTTTACAAATGAAAAATAGAGAGCGTTTAGTGTCTTGTTTACCTTATCAGACCATTTACCTTCTATGTCCGTCTTCCGTGCTTCGATCATGGAGGTGTAGGCTTGGTCCAACAAATTGCTGATTTCCATCGCTTTGGCTTCCAAATTCCCTTCTTGCTGAGCTGCTTGGGCCGTCTGTTGCATCAGCTGGAAGGAGGCCATCCCGAGGTGGTAATACCCCCTTGGCAGATTTTTAGGCTTCACTTCGGCCGTGTTGGCCAATCCGACTTTCAGGGCATCGATGGCCTTTTTGAAATCCCCGGCTTGGAAAGCGACGATTCCGGTTTCGATTTTGGAATCTTGGGCCCAAACCGAGTTGCCAAAACCCAAAACCATCATGAGCAGAGCCAATGAAATGGCTTGAATCCGCATGTACGACTTTTTCATCATGTTGTCAATTTGTCAAAAAAACCGCGCCTAAATTAGGCATTTTCAAACATTTATTCGGCGGTATCGACTGCATCACCTTCAGCTGAACCTTCGCCTTCGAGGATTTCATCTTCCTCTTCGGATTCGGCCACCTTGGTCACTGCAGCGATTGCATCACCGTCCATCAAGCGGATGAGACGTACACCTTGGGTATTCCGTCCGGCATCTCGGATGTCTTGGATGGCCATCCGGATGGTGATTCCATTTTTGGTGATGATCATGAGGTCTTCCGCCTTGTCGTCCACCAGCTTGATTGCAATCAAAGAACCCGTTTTAGGTGTAATGTTCAATGTCTTCACACCCTTGCCTCCCCTGTTGGTGATGCGGTATTCCTCAAACGGGCTGCGTTTGCCATAGCCCTGCTCCGACACCACCAACAAGCTGGCATTTTTATCGGACACAATAACCATGCCAATGACTGCATCCTGCGGACCGGCCAAGGAAACTCCCCTCACACCTGTGCTGGTGCGTCCCATGTTGCGAACGTGATGCTCTTCAAAGCGGATGGCCCTGCCGGAACGCAATGCCAATACGACTTCATCTCCGGGCTTCACCAAGGTGGCTTCGATGAGCTCGTCCCCATCGTTGATGTTGATGGCGTTGATTCCATTCACCCTTGGACGGCTGTAAGCTTCAAGAAGCGTCTTTTTGACCGTGCCCTGACGGGTGCACATGATGATAGAGGTATTGTTGAGCAAATCCTCGTCGTGCAGGTTCTCAACCGTCAGGTATGCTTTGACCTTGTCACCAGCCTCAATTTGAATGAGGTTTTGGATGGCCCTCCCTTTGGAAGTCTTGCTACCCTCCGGGATTTCGTACACCTTCAACCAATGGCAACGGCCCTTTTGGGTGAAAAACAGCATGTAGTTGTGCGTTTTGGCCGTGAACAGGTGCTCGATGAAGTCGGTTTCCTTGGTCCCCGCTGCTTTGGAGCCCCTTCCACCACGATTTTGACGACGGATTTCGCTGGTGGCCGTACGCTTGATGTAACCCTCGTGCGACACGGTGATGATGACCTCTTCGTTGGCGATCATGTCCTCCATGCTGAAATCACCGGCAGCAAATTCGATGGTGGTGCGGCGGGCATCCCCATACATGTTGCGCATTTCGGTGAGCTCATCCCGGATGATGCCATAACGCATGTCCTCGTTGGAAAGCACCTCCTCGTAATTGGCGATGGTTTTCATCAATTCGGCATACTCTTCGCGGAGTTTGTCGCGCTCAAGACCGGTAAGGCGCTGCAAACGCATGTCCAAAATGGCCCTGGCCTGGAGTTCGCTAAGCTTGAACGTGTTCATTAAGCCTTCCCGGGCGATGTCGGGCGTGGCAGAACTGCGGATCAAGGCAATCACCTCGTCGAGATGGTCCAACGCGATGAGCAAGCCTTCCAAAATATGGGCGCGGGCTTTGGCCTCTTTCAACAAGAATTCGGTGCGGCGCACCACCACTTCATGACGGTGTGCCACATAATACTTGATCATGTCCTTGAGGTTCAAGGTCATGGGGCGGCCGTTGACCAAGGCCACGTTGTTGATGCCGAAAGTCTGCTGAAGCGAAGTGTATTTGAACAGGTTGTTGAGCACCACCGAGCCCATGGCATCGCGCTTGATTTCAAACACGATCCGGAGTCCCTCGCGGTCGCTTTCATCCCTGAGGTCGGAAATGCCTTCCAGTTTCTTTTCGTTGATGAGGCCGCCGATTTTCTCCAGCAAGGCACCTTTGTTCACCTGATAAGGAATCTCGGTGATGATGATTTGTTCGCGGCCGCCTGCCACCTCCTCGACTTTGGCCTTCGCACGGATGACCACCCGGCCTCTTCCTGTTTCATAGGCCCGCAAGACACCTTCGTAGCCGTAAATGATGCCTCCAGTGGGGAAATCGGGCGCCGTGACGTATTGAGTCAACTCCTTGATGGTGATGTCACGGTTGTTGATGTAGGCGATGGTGGCGTCGATGGCTTCGGTAAGGTTGTGGGGAGCCATGTTGGTGGCCATGCCCACCGCAATCCCCGATGCTCCATTCACGAGTAGGTTGGGTATTTTGGCTGGCAAAACCGTAGGCTCTGTCAAGGAGTCGTCGAAGTTGGGCCTGAAATCAACGGTTTCTTTGTCGATGTCGGCCAACATTTCTTCCGCAATCCGCCTCAACCGGGCCTCGGTGTAACGCATGGCTGCGGGTGGATCACCGTCGATGGAACCGAAGTTGCCCTGACCATCCACCAACATGTAACGAAGGCTCCATTCCTGGGCCATCCTCACCAAGGTGTCATACACCGATTGGTCACCGTGAGGGTGGTATTTACCCAAAACTTCCCCGACGATACGGGCTGATTTTTTGTACGGTCTGTTCCATCCGAGACCCAATTCCGTCATGCCGTACAAAACGCGCCTGTGGACCGGCTTGAGGCCATCCCGGACATCCGGTAGTGCCCGCGAAACAATCACCGACATCGAATAGTCGATGTACGCGGTTTTCATTTCTTCTTCGATGATCCGGTTTACTATTTTACCCGCCATGCTTGATGATGCTTCAGTATGCTCTATTGAAAATTAACGTGGCAATTTACGTATTCCATCCTCCCCGAGGGGGCTTCTTTTCCAACAAAATCCTGTGGAAAAGGGAGGATTTTTAAGCCCCCCAACGAGGTTTTTTTCCTTAGTTTTCCACTTTAGCGATGCATTTGTTGCTCAACATATCGGAAGCCTTCCGTGCAGTCCGCGCCAACCTGCTCAGGACCCTGCTCACCGTGGGGGTGATTGCGTTTGGGCTCACTGCACTCATCGGTGTTTTGACCTCCATCGAAGGCATCAGGTTTTGGTTTTCTTCGAGTTTTGTGAGGCTCGGAACCAACACATTCCGGATCGAAAACTACAAATCCGAAGTTCGTCAACATGGAGGCGGCAGGAGTTCGACCCTCAACCGTGCCATCAGTTATCACCAAGCCAGCCAATTTCAGGAAGCATTTTCGAATCGTGCCGTGGTAAGTGCGGTCGGAACCGGGTCCATCACTGCGCAAGCCAAATACCAAGGTGCATCCACCCAAGCCAACATCCTGCTTGTTGGTTCGGATCCACAATATTCCCAAACCGACAATTACCCGTTGGGCGAAGGTCGCAACCTCGTGGAGGCCGACTTGGCCGGTTCAAGGTCGGTGGTGGTAATCGGGGACGAAATCAGACGCCTGCTGTTCCCGCAACAAGATCCGTTGGGAAAAATCGTCTTCGTGAACAGCAAACCCTACCGGATTGTCGGCGTGTTCGAAAAAGTGGGTTCCCAAGGATTTTTAGGAGGGGACAAGATTTGCCTCATCCCCGCAACCACCTTGCAACGTGATTTCCCGACAGAAAACAGAAGCTTCAGCCTGCATGTGACGGTCCCCAAAGTGGAGCAACTCGACAATTTGTGCGAGGAAGCCACGGGTGTGATGCGCAAAGTCCGCAGGCTGCGCCCGACCGATAAGGACGATTTCGGCATCATCCAAGCACGTGCCATGGTGGAAGACTTCATGAAGGAAATGCGTTTCATCACTTGGTCTGCCACCGCAATTGCGCTCATCACCTTGTTCAGCGCTGCCATCGGACTCATGAACAACATGTTGGTGTCCGTGACGGAACGCACCCGTGAGATCGGTGTACGGAAAGCCTTGGGAGCTACCAAAAGCCAAATCGTCGGTCAGTTTTTAACAGAGGCCGTGGTCATCACCCAAAGCGGCGGAATCCTGGGTATCCTCATGGGTATCTTGATCGGCAACCTGGTGGGATGGTTTTTGGGCAACAGTTTCATCGTGCCTTGGGGGTGGGCCTTGGGCGGATTCATCCTCTGCTTTTTCGTGGGGATTTTGGCTGGCATCATCCCTGCCCGCCGCGCTGCTGAAGTTGACCCCATCGAATCACTCCGTTACGAATAAATCCCTCTCGCCACCGGTTGACCTTGCTATTGGCAAACTAAGACTATGGCTTGGCGAAGAAATTGGCAGCCCCCCCCTACCAACGGATGACCCACCTGCAAACAAATAGCCCCTTGCCTGAACAGACAAGGGGCTATCAATGACGATGGTCAACCTTACTTGGAGGCCGCCACCACGTCGATGTTCAATTTGGCTTTCACGTCCTTGTGCAGGTCGATGATCACGGTGTGGGCACCCACATTTTTGATGGGGGCTTCGAATCCCACGCGCTGACGGTCCACAGTGATGCCTTTGGCTTCCAATTGCTGGGCAACCATGTTGGACGTAACGGAACCGAACAGTTTGCCGTCGGGACCAGCCAAAGTTTCCACGGTGAGGTTGAGCTGCTCGAGCTTAGCTGCAGTGGCTTGGGCTTCTTTCAACAGGTGCTCAGTGCGGTGAGCAGCTTGCTTGATTTCCTCGGTACGAACTTTCTTAGCGGTGTCGGTCGCGAGCACTGCGATTCCTTGCGGGATCAAGAAGTTGCGGGCGAAACCTGCTTTCACGGCCACGATGTCGTTTTTCTCACCGAGACCCTTGTGGTATTTCTTCAGAATCACTTCCATGGCTTACTTCGCTTTATCGGTGACGAATGGCAACAAGGCAAGGTGACGTGCACGCTTGACCGCAGTGGAAAGACGACGCTGATACTTCAGGCTGGTACCGGTGATACGGCGCGGAAGCACTTTGCCCTGATCGTTCAAGAATTTCCAGAGGAAGTCTGGGTCCTTGTAATCGATGTATTTGATACCATTGCGCTTGAAGCGGCAATATTTCTTCGCTTGGCGACCTGTGCGGATTTTGTTGGTGGCGGTAGGCCCGATGCCGCGGTCGTTGCGGCCTTCTTCGTTGTAAGCCATCAGTTTTCCTCCTTCTTTTTACCAAAACCTTGTTCACGACGCTTCTTGTTGAAGGCGGCATGGTGCTTGTCCACTTTCACGGTGAGGAAGCGAATCACCGATTCGTCGAACAGGTACTCCTGCTCGAGTTTCGCGATGAGGCGGGGAGGAGCGGTGAACTCAACATAGCAATAATGCGCATTTGCATGGTTGCCGATGTTGTAGGCCAAACGCTTGAGACCCCAGTGTTCAAAATTCGTGACCTCGCCGTTGCCTTTCTTGATGATGTCCTCAAACTTGGAGGTGACCTTCTTGTAGTCTGCATCGGAGAGCTCCGGAGACACGAGGAAAGTCGTTTCATACATCACCTTGATGTTGGCGAGATTGGTGCTAATCTCTAAAGCCATAACAATTTGTGATTAAACCTTGGATAAAGCCCCCGAGGGAGCGGTTTCAAAAAATGAGTGGCAAAGATAGCAAGGCCGCGGAAAATTTCAAACTGATATCAAAAAAATCCAACATCCATGCCTCATCCAACCACAGTCTCAAAACCCAAAATGGGCCTCAACCATTTCTCAGCCTCCGCAATCGTCCATCCTTTTCGATGGGCGTAGTCGGCCACTTGGTCCTCTGCAATCTTACCTACACCGAAGTATTTGCTGTCCGGATGGCTGAAATAATACCCGGATACCGCTGCTGCGGGCCACATGGCGTAACTTTCGGTCAACGTGAGCCCAGTCCGTTGGGAGGCGTCCAATAGCCCAAACAGCAATCCTTTTTCAGTATGGTCCGGACAAGCCGGATAGCCCGGTGCCGGACGGATTCCACGGTATTTTTCCTTGATGAGCGATTCGTTGTCCAAAGACTCATCCATGGCATATCCCCACACTTCTTTCCTGACCTTTTCATGCAAGCACTCGGCAAAAGCCTCGGCAAGACGGTCCGCCAGGGCCTTGGCCATGATGGATCGATAGTCGTCGTGGTCCTTCTCAAATTCCGCAACCAGTTCATCCAATCCCTCCCCTGCCGTGACCGCAAACGCACCCAGGTAGTCTTGGAGACCTGATTCTTGGGGCGCAATCCAATCTGCCAAGCTGTAGTTGGGCACACCCGAAGCCTTTTGGGCTTGTTGCCTCAAAAATTCCAGATTCGCCAAGACTTTTCCAGCATTGGTAGCATCGAACACCGACACACTGTCCCCTCCTACCCGGCTTGCAGGCCAAATGCCCACCACACCATGAGCCTTCAAACGTCCACCCGTCACCAACTCCTGCAGCAATTCCTGCGCGTCGGCAAACAATTTGGTGGCTTCCTCGCCCACAACGGCATCCTTCAAAATTTCAGGATAACGGCCGTGCAATTCCCATGTCTGGAAGAAGGGCGTCCAATCGATGTAGGGAACCAATTCCGACAAGGGGAAATTCCTGAACTCGGTGATGCCCACCTTTTTGGGAACGGGTGGAAGGTAGTTGGACCAATCTTGTGCTGCACCATTCTCCACGGCCTTCTGGTATGGGAGGTATTGTTTGGCAGACTGACGGTTGGCATGCTCCTCCCGGAGGCGGGCATATTCGGTCTTGACGTCCTCGGTGAAATTCTTCCTGTTGGTGTCCGTGACCAGGTTTTGAACCACAGGTACCGACCTTGACGCGTCCAGGACGTGCACCACCGTGCCGCTGTAGGCCGGAGCAATCTTCACAGCCGTGTGCATCCTGCTGGTGGTGGCGCCCCCGATGAGCAAAGGCAATGTCATGCCACGCCTTTCCATTTCGCTTGCCACGAAGACCATTTCGTCCAAACTGGGTGTGATCAATCCGCTCAACCCGATGACGTCCACACCGTGCTCCACAGCTTTGTCCAGGATGGTGTTGCAAGAAACCATCACGCCCAAGTCAATGACTTCGAAGTTGTTGCAGCCCAACACCACGCCCACGATGTTCTTGCCGATGTCGTGCACGTCGCCTTTCACCGTGGCCATCAACACCCTGCCTGCAGGTCCGGACTCGCCCGAAGAAGCCTTTTCCTCCTCGATGAAGGGAACCAAATAGGCCACCGCTTTTTTCATGACCCGAGCGCTTTTGACCACTTGGGGCAAAAACATCTTGCCGGCTCCGAACAAGTCACCCACCACGTTCATCCCGTCCATGAGCGGACCTTCAATCACCAACAAGGGCCTACCCAAACGCTGCCGTGCCTCTTCGGTGTCTTCCACGATGAATTCCACGATTCCCTTCACCAGGGCGTGGCTCAACCTTTTTTCGACGGGCCACTCCCGCCATTCCATCCCTTCACGGGCGTCTTTCTTCCCGCCGCCTTTCACCTGCTCCGCGTACTCAATCATCCGCTCGGTCGCATCGGGCCGCTTGTTCAGGATCAGGTCCTCCACAAACTGCCGCATCTCGACCGGGATTTCCTCGTAGACCTCCAACTGACCGGCGTTCACGATGCCCATGTCCATCCCGACTTTGATGGCGTGGTACAAAAAGGCACTATGAATGGCCTCCCGCACGACGTCATTGCCCCTGAAACTGAAAGACAGATTGCTGACTCCCCCACTCACCTTGGCATAAGGCAGGTTTTGTTTGATCCATTGCGTGGCAGCGATGAAATCAACCGCATAATTGTTATGCTCCTCGATGCCGGTGCCGATGGTGAGGATGTTGGGGTCGAAAATGATGTCCTGTGCCGGGAAACCCACTTGTTGGGTCAGGATGTCGTAGGCCCGCTTGCAGATTTCGATCCTGCGTTGGTAACTGTCTGCCTGTCCTTGTTCGTCGAAGGCCATCACGATGACCGCCGCACCATATCTACGGATGAGCTTGGCTTGGCGAATGAACGCTTCCTCCCCTTCCTTGAGGCTGATGGAATTCACCACGGCCTTCCCTTGCACCCGCTTCAGTCCCGTTTCGATCACGCTCCATTTGGAGGAATCGATCATGAAGGGAAGTTTGGCGATTTCAGGTTCGGCACCGATGAGGTTCAGGAATTTCACCATCGCGGCCTCGCTGTCGAGCATCCCTTCGTCGAAGTTCACGTCCAGAATTTGCGCCCCACCCTCCACTTGGTCCAAGGCCACGGAAATGGCTTCCTCGTAGTTTTCCTCTTTGATGAGGCGGGCGAATTTCCTGGAACCCGTCACGTTGGTGCGTTCCCCGACATTCACGAAATTGGTTTCCGGCCGGATGACCAGCGGCTCAAGGCCCGAAAGGCGCATGAAGGGTTCAACCTCGGGGATGGTGCGTGGGCTGATGCCCGACACCACACGCGCAATGGCCCGGATGTGATCGGGGGTGGAGCCGCAACAGCCGCCAATGATGTTCACGAAACCGGACTTGGCGAAATCCCAGGCATGTTTGGCCATCATTTCGTCCGTTTCGTCGTATTGCCCGAAGGCATTGGGCAGACCTGCATTGGGGTGGGCGCTGATGTGCACCGGAGACACCCTGCTCAATTCTTGGAGGAAAGGCCGCATCTGAGCCGCTCCCAAGGCGCAATTGAGGCCCACGCTGAGCAAATTCGGACAGTGTGAAACCGAAATCCAGAAGGCCTCGGTGGTCTGACCGCTCAAAGTCCTGCCGCTTTGGTCGGTGATGGTGCCGGATATCATCACAGGGAGTTGCAAACCCGTCTCTTCCGCGAATTTGGAAACGGCAAAAATGGCAGCCTTGGCATTCAACGTATCGAAAATGGTCTCGATCATGAGGATGTCGGCTCCCCCTTCCACCAAGGCCCGCGTCTCTTCCAAGTAGGCGTCCACCAATTCGTCGAAGGTCACGGCACGGTAACCAGGATCGTTCACATCCGGACTCAAGGAGGCGGTTTTGTTGGTGGGTCCGAGACATCCTGCCACGAAACGAGGTTTGTGGGGCGTTTTAGCCGTGTATTCGTCGGCCGCCTGCCTGGCAAGCTTGGTGCCTTCCAACGTGAGCCGGTACACCCAATCCTCCATGTGGTAGTCGGCCATGGAAAACCGGTTGCAATTGAAGGTGTTGGTCTCGATGATGTCGGCACCGGCTTCCAAGTATTGCCGGTGCAAATCCAGGATGATATGGGGCTGAGTGACCTGCAGGATGTCGTTGTTGCCCTTCAAGTCGTGCGGCCAATCCTTCAACACCTCACCCCGATAGCCCGCTTCATCCAATTTATGACGCTGGATCATGGTGCCCATGGCCCCGTCCAGAATCAGGATTCGCTCTTTGAGGATGTTTTGAAGACGTTGGAAGGAAGTCTCAGCCATTAACGATGATGTTTGGGAAAAACGCTCGCAAAGATAGGCAATGTGCACGAACGAACGGCCGAAAAATACAGCCTCGGTGGGGGAGGTTTGGAGAACTCAAAACAAGTTTGAGCCAAATCCAAATCGGATTGACAGAGCCAAATCCCTAAAAATTGCCAAACCCATTTTTGCCAAAAAAACATCCTTGTTTTTGGACTTTGAAAATGCCTTCAACCAATTCTTCTATTTAACACCAAACAATCCTAGGCAAGCAAGCAGGATGATTCGGCACAATGGCCAATGAAATACAATCATTTTTTGGTTTCAAGCAGGTCGGAAACCTGCTTTTTCAAAAGAGGCAAATCTTTGTCAATGATTCCCCATACAATGACATTATCGACATTGTCATAGGAATGGATAATCCAATTCCTGAGGTTCACAATTCTACGAGAGTCGGAAATATTGATTTCAGGTTCGATTTTCAATATCCGATTAATCGCCTCTCCAACAATCTCAAGCTCCCTCTCCACCGCCCTGCGAAGCAATTTGTTTGATTCATACCGAATGAAATTCCGGTCTTCTCCCAAAAATTCATAAATCGAGTCTATTGAATTGGAGATATCAAGCAAATACATTTCTACGCTATGCTGCATAAAGGAGCTGCTTGGTTTGTTCTACACTGTGTATAAAGTAGGGATTTGTGAGTGACCTTTCGGTAAGCAAGTCCACCCTTCTGCCGAACAATTTTTCCAGCCTTTCATGCAGTTCAAAGTAATTGTCCGTGTATCTCTCAACAGGAATTTCCTTGAAGCAAATGAGCATGTCGATGTCGCTTGATTCGCTGAACTCACTTGTCGTTGCCGAACCGAACACATACATTGTCTTGATGTCGTATTCCTCGCAAAGTCTTCGCAACTCCTTCCTGTTATGTTCAATCAAGTCTATCATGTCACTTCGCCGTAAAATAAATATCAAGCAAATCACGCTCCGGGTAGGATCAAGATACCCTAAAGCAAACGATATTGGCTTCCAAACGGATTCTAAATTAGGAAACTCCTTGAATTTCCACATGAATTTCGCACTCCGGTAGCTTCCAGAGACATTTCAACCTCCCATCATCTTTGGCGGACGGATTGAAAACCAGGGAATCAGCGTTCCTGATTGGAAATGAAACATTTGAATGCCTTGTTCCAAATCAATTTCTTGTTTCCCGAAAAACAAATACTAGTTAGGGTGCTTTTGTAATCATTACCATTTTCCCACACTTTGAGCATCGAACTCCTCCAAGCGAAATTCCCATTGTAGGCACGTCATGGCCGCATTTAACGCACCTGACAGTCCTTACCGAGCGAGAATTGGTATCGTTTTTGATTTCTTTTGCCTTGTGGCTATCATTTTCATTTGCCATTTCTTTTGCTTTAAAATCTCCTTTACCCCTCATTTAGCTTATCAGATAATGCCACTTAAGTATTGCATCCAATAATTGATTTGAGATACATCAAATTAATGAGTTTTAGGAAGTATCACTTCCATAGGCCCATTTGTACTACCATTTGTACGCCATTTCCAATTGACAACCAAAGCTAAATCTATCAAAGCCATTCAACAAACACAAGCCCCAACTACAGTTACGCAAACTTTTCCACCTGCGTCACCCCGCCTTCGAAAACCCGGCCCCTATCCCCCTTCACGGCCTTCCAACACCCACTTTTTGGCTTGGAATCCCATCAGGATGGCGATCGAGAAATTCAAGGAAACGGAAATCCATTCTGTCCAGGAAGCTTTGCCGGCGCTCGCCAAGAATGCCAAGCTGAAAACCGCCGCCATCACGGCCATCGGGGCCAGCCAATTCGACACCCCCGGATGTTTCCAAGCCACCCACGCCCCCGACAGCATCATCACCGCATCCGCCATGAAATACAAGCCCCCCGCCACCCGGTGGGGAATCCGATGGTCGGCATTCCAAACAGCCAAGCCCACCAAGGCGACCACCGACAAATAACTCAGCACGATGAGGAACCTCAAGGGCCGGTCGATTTGGGGTTCGCCGGTGTACCAAACCTTCAAAGAAGCATAATAGGGCAGCATGAAAAGGTTGGTGAGGATGCAGCCCGCCACCATGAAGGCATGGCCGTCGGGGTTCATGGACGGGCGGCCGAGTCGCGAAATGTTGGTGCCCCAAAAGCTGAAATCATGCTGGAAACGGAACCCGGAAACCGCAACCAGGCCAAAAAACACCAAGGCGCCCAATGCGGGCAGGACCCAAAAACGATGCGGATTGTGAATTTTCATTAGGTCCAAATTTCAACAATCACACCCAAACGGCCAACCCATCCGGATTGACAAGGTGCATCCATCCCACGATAAAATTCCTTCAAATCGTTTTGGTTCACGAACTTTGCCCCATGCAGAACAAAACAGTCAAAAAATGGTCGGCGCAAGAGGAATTGGCCAACAGCCTCACGCATGGATTTGCCTTGCTGTGCAGCATCGTGGGCTTGGTGAACCTCGTGATCATGGCCGTGCTCAAAGGCGGCATCCTCCACATCGTGACGGTCAACATTTTTTGTGCGTCCATGATTTTCCTGTTCGCAGCCTCCACCGTGTACCATGCCGTGGTGGACCCCAAATTGAAGCACATCTGCCGCATTGTGGACCACGCCACGATCTACATCCTGATTGCAGGCACCTACACGCCTGTTTCCCTGTTGGTCTTGCCGCCCGCCTGGGGTTGGAGCATGTTCGGCATCATTTGGGGTTTGGCCTTGTTCGGCGTGATTTTCAAGCTGTTTTTCACGGGTAAATTCGACAAGCTCTCCACCGCGGTGTACGTGGGCATGGGTTGGCTCGCCATCGTGGCCATCAAACCGATTTGGGACAACATGGAAGGCGGAGGATTGGCCCTGATGTTTGCGGGGGGGCTTTCCTACAGCATCGGCGTGATTTTCTACCGTTGGGAAAAACTGCCCTACAACCATGCCATTTGGCACCTGTTCGTGTTCGGCGGGGCGGTTTGTCATTTTTTCATGATCGCTTTATATTGCATTTGACCTACTTCCATCCATGATTTGAGCATCTTTTGGGCATGAAAAGGACTTTGGTTTTGTGTGTGTGGATGGGGTTGGCGGTGGCTGACTCAGTAGGTCAATCCGGACTGAACCATCCTCATTCCGATTTGGCCGACAAGGACTTGGCTCCGTGCATCGACACGGTCAATGTGTTGGTCAAAAAACTGTACTTCGACATCGGCCGATTGTTGCCGGAATGGCATCCCGTCCTGCATCCCGACAGCCTGCACATCTGCGAAGGGAAAGTGGTGCCTGTGCGTGCCGATTACTCCTCCTGCCACATTTCACCGCTCGACTTTTCAGGCTACCATTACACCCATGACCTGAGCTTCGACGTGCTCCCGGACCCTGCTTTTCGTGGTTTGTTGGCCAAACGGATGTATGAGCGGGAGGGAGGCAAAATCGACACGGTGGACCAAACCACCATGCACTGCGAATGGGAGTCGGGCATCGCGACCGGTGTGCGGCGTCATCCCTTCGGACAGATCATGCGGGAGGGTGGTTCCTGTGGTTTCCTGACGGCAGGGCATCAGCGGGGCGAACGCCTTTGGTCCATGCCCAGCATTGGCGATTGGGTGCATTTGGAAGGTCTATGGATCTGGGACCGGGGCCATCCGCCTGCCCGCACCGAAATCCATCCCATCCGGTTCATGGGCATCGTGCGCAACCTTCCCGATTGGATCCCGACCGGCCAAGGGGACTCTGTTTTTGCGACCCGGGTAGACATGTTCGGCAGTGGAGATGGCGGTGCCCTGATGAACAACCGTAAAAACCAGCCTTCTTTTGTCCGTCCCACACGCATGTCGGATAAAGCCTACTCCTTCGTGGTGAAGCCGGCCCTCCCCCGCCCCCATCCGGGTTGTGAATTGAATTGGAGGGTTGAAAAACATGCGGCCGACAACTTCTTGGGAAGTTTTGAGGTCACGACCACCGACAACGGTTTGTTGGTCAGGGCCGATTGGCGAAATCAACCCGACAGCCTCATCTTGGCGAGGACGCTGCATTGTTGGTGGAGCGTGCCGGGGGGCAAGTCACCCGACCTGAAGGTGCACACCTACGAAGTGAAGCTCTCCGACATCCGGATTCACCGCCGCCGTGAGGGGCTCAGTCGCTCGGAATGGCGTTTTTTCACCGAGGTGGGCGGACAATGGCATTTTGAAAACGAGCAATTACCAGGAAAGGAC
>Ga0068876_10000276_pt1 | contig 40893 bp, 26 predicted proteins | sample NOAtaG_6_FD_66442 | JGI IMG/M metagenome (GOLD analysis project Ga0068876, IMG submission 66442) | Freshwater lake microbial communities from Lake Erie, under a cyanobacterial bloom - NOAA_Erie_Diel5S_2200h metaG | ecosystem: Environmental > Aquatic > Freshwater > Lake | place: USA: Ohio, Lake...
GGTTGTCGGAAAACAAAGATTTCTTGCGCAGATATGGGGAGGCCAGCACGACTTTTCCTTGACCAATCACCTCATTGCTTCCCTGCTTCCGGATGGTGGCCGATTGTCCGATTTTGACTTTACCCGCGAACATTTCATCGATTTCGGTCAGGGCAATCAAGGGGCCATCCGGGGCGAATTCACCCACCTGGGTCCTGCCATCCACAAATTCACCTTTCCTCACATCCAAACTGAGGAGTGTGCCCTTGGTGGGAGCCCTCATGGCCGATTTGGATAGAACCTGTTGTAAATAGCGGCCTTCAGCCCGGATTTCGCCCAAACGGGTGGATTGTTGCTTCACTTGTGCTTTTTGCACGGCGAGTTGATTGTTGAGATCGTTGAGGCGTGCTCTAGACTCTTCCAATTCTTTCTTCGTAAGGGCATTCCCAGCAAAAAGTTCTTCGTCACGTTTCAAGTCATTTTCGGCTTTTTTGATTTGGGTTTCCAGCAAGGAAAGGCCAGCCATCGAAATTTCCAAGGCGTCTTGTTGGGTGCTCATGCGTGCATCGGACTGTGACAATTGTGCCCTTTCAACGCTGTTGCTCAACTCCAAGATAACCTCGCCCGAATCCAGCAAACTTCCCGGTTTGGCGAAAATCCTTGAGATGATGCCCGGTTGGTCGGGAGCGAGCAAACTGATGCCTTCCGCCGGTTCGATGATGGCAATGCCGATGACCTCGTCAGGATTGGAAATCGGTTCAACGGGAGTTAGTTTGGCATTGTCTTGGGATTCCTTACCGCATCCCATGATCAAGGCGACACAACAACCTGCCAACAAGGTCAACTGTCCGAATGAACGGATTTGGGGATTAAAAAGTGGTGATTTCACGCGCTATTCCGTTTTCAACTTCTATGATTCTGTTTGCATATTCTTTGAGCCGTGGGTCGTGGGTGACCACGGCCACCGCCTTACCCTGTTCGGCTAGATTCTTCAATTCCCTCATCACGATTCCCATGGAGTTCTTGTCCAAGGAGGCGGTTGGTTCATCACAAAGGATCAATTTGGGTTCTGTCACGAGGGCCCTGGCAATTGCAATTCGTTGTTGCTGACCTCCGGAGAGTTGCTTGGGTAAACTTTTCCGACGGTCCATCATCCCCACCAATTCAAGGGCCGATTGAACTTTGGATTTGATTTCGGCACGGGGAAGGCCTTGCATGCGCAATGGCATGGCTACATTTTCCTCTGCATTCAACGGTGCCAAGAGGTTGAAGTTTTGAAAGACAAACCCGATTTTGTTCAACCGCAGGCTTGCCAAGGTTTTGGGCTTCATTTCATTGACATGATTGCCGTCTACCCACAAGTCCCCAAAGCTCGGGTAAATGACACATCCCAACAGGGAAAGGAGGGTGGTTTTTCCGCTTCCTGAGGGGCCGATGATGAGGGTCAATTCACCTTGGTGGACTTCCAAATCGGTGGGTTGCAAGGCCGTGATGACCTGGTCTCCCACTTTGTATTCTTTGCCGGCCCCTTTGAGTGAAGCAATCAAGTCTTGCATATCAGCAATTTGCAACGAATTTAGCCTTTTAAGCTTCTTTTGCTCGATTCTAACCAAACAAATGCGATTAAGTTTCAACCAAACGAAACAAATCCTTGGGTATAAGAACGGATTTCAGTGAAGCTAAATTTCAGGAATTGCTGCGCTCAAGAGAGAAAAGGCGGTAATTTCTACCCAAACGTCCCCATTAGGAATGAACGGACGGGTCCTTCCGATTTAAATTTTGTCGGCACACTTGTTGGAAAAGAGGAGCTTATCAGCCCAACTCGATGGTTTGCCCGATTTTGGGAAGGTGGAGGTTGTAGCCTTTGCTTTCGAATTTGGCTTTGGCCTCGGCATGATCGATTTTGATGAAGCCAAACGTGTCGAAATGGACGCCCACCACTTGGTTGCATTTCAGCATTTTGGTCGCAATCACTGCATCATCGATGCCCATGGTGAAGTTGTCGCCGATGGGAAGTACAACGAAGTCCAGTTCATGATGCTTGCCGAACAATTTCATGTCGCTGAACAAAGCCGTGTCACCTGCATAATAGAAGGAACCTTCATTTGTGGTAACGATGAATCCTCCGGGATTGCCTGCGTAAGTACCGTCCGGGAAGCTGCTGCTGTGGGCGGCGTTCACATATTTCACCGTTCCAAAGTCAAAATTCCATTTTCCACCGAAGTTCATCGGATGGCCTTTGTCCGCCCCTTGCGCTCCCAACCACTCGATGATTTCATAATTCGAGATGCAGGTTGCTCCGGTTTGTTTGGCGAGGGCAACCGCATCCAAGATGTGATCTGCATGCCCGTGGCTGATGAGGATGTAGTCGGCTTTGATGGATTTGATGTCGATGTCGTGTGCCAATTCGTTCCCGGAGATGAAAGGGTCGAAGAGTAGCTTTTTGCCGACTGTTTCCACCAGGAAGCAGGAATGGCCGTAATAGGTGAATTTCATGGATTCAAAAACTGGTTAGAAAGTGCTTCAAATCTAAGGATTGAATTGCAAAAACAGCATTCAATCAGTCCACATTTCACAGCTAAGCTGTGGGTATTAGAAAATAAATCGCGGGTTTGAATGGACCTAAAAAAAGCGCACCCTATTGCAAGGCGCGCTTTTTTTGGGGTCTAAACCCAATCAGGCGTATTCAGCTACCGGAGGGCAGGTGCAAACCAAATTGCGGTCTCCAAAGCTGTTGTCAATACGGGCCACACTTGGCCAGAATTTATTGGAGCGCAGGTAATTGGCGGGGAATGCAGCTGACTCGCGGCTGTATTTATGGTTCCATTCGTCTGCCGTGATGTCTGCCAAGGTGTGGGGAGCATTTTTCAGAGGATTGTCCTGCATGTCCGCCAAACCCATTTCGAGGTCACGGATCTCCTTGCGGATACCCCTCATGGCTTCGATGAATTTGTCCAACTCGTTTTTGCTTTCGCTTTCGGTGGGCTCGATCATCATCGTTCCTGGAACCGGGAAAGACACGGTCGGGGCATGGTAGCCGTAGTCCATCAAACGTTTTGCAACATCCTCCACTTCCACGCCAAGGCTGTGTTTCCATTGGCGGAAATCCATGATGAATTCATGCGCTACCCTTCCATTAGAACCCACATAAAGGATGGGGAAATCCTTCTCGAGTTGGGACTTGAGGTAGTTGGCATTCAGGATAGCGTATTTGGTGGCATCGGTGATTCCATCTGGGCCCAACATCCGGATATAGCCGTAGGAAATCAGGAGAATCAAGGCCGAACCCCAAGGAGCAGCCGAAACAGCATGGATGGCTTTATCTCCGCCGGTATCACGCAGGGGGTGCCCAGGCAAGAAAGGACGAAGTTTTTCATTCACGCAAATCGGACCCATACCGGGGCCTCCACCACCATGGGGGATGGCGAATGTCTTGTGCAGGTTCAAGTGACAAACGTCGGCGCCGATGTTGGCAGGGCTTGTAAGACCTACTTGGGCGTTCATATTTGCTCCGTCCATGTAAACCAAGCCACCGTTTTCGTGGATGAGGTCACAGATTTCACGGATGCTTTCCTCGAACACACCGTGGGTAGATGGATAGGTCACCATCAAGCCGCAGAGCCTATCCTTGAACTCCAAAGCTTTGGCGCGCAGGGTTTCCACTTCGATGTTACCCATGGCATCACAAGGCGTCACCACCACTTCCATGCCGGCCATGACGGCAGAGGCCGGATTGGTACCGTGAGCGGAGGAGGGAATCAACACGACGTTGCGGTGGGAATCGCCGCGGTCCAGGTGGTAGGCTCGCATCACCATCAGGCCTGCATATTCGCCTTGGGCTCCAGAGTTGGGTTGGAGGCTGGTTGCTGCAAAACCGGTCACATCAGCCAAATAGATTTCCAATTCGCTGATGAGTTGGTTGTAACCTTCGGTTTGGTCTGCAGGAGCAAATGGATGCAAACCGGCCCATTCAGGCCAAGTCAAAGGCAACAGTTCCGAAGCAGCGTTCAGTTTCATCGTGCATGATCCAAGCGGAATCATGGAGGTGGTCATGGAAAGGTCGCGGTTTTCCAAGCGCTTGATGTAGCGCATCAACTCATTTTCGTTGTGATAGGAATGGAAAACGGCATGGCTGAGGTAGTCCACCTCGCGGGTGAGCCCACCAAAATCCAAACTGACTTCTGCCTCGTGAACCAAAGACGCCTTGCTTCCCTTGCCTGCTGCCGTGGCGAACAGGTCGATGAGTGCCTTGATGTCTTCGGGCTGATGGGTTTCATCGAGGGCAATGCTCACATGGCTATCGCCCAAGTAGTTCAAGTTGATGCCTGCGCTCAAAGCCAAAGCACGAAGCGCGCTGCCTTTCACTTGGTTGAGACGGACATGCAGGGTGTCGAAGTAGTGTTTGTTTTCTTGCACGAATCCGAGTTCGGTCAAGGCTTTGTCCACTGTTTGGGCCGTGGCGTGCACACGGGCGGCGATGCCCCTGAGGCCTTGCGGACCATGATACACGGCGTACATGCCGGCCATGATGGCGAGCAAAGCCTGAGCGGTGCAAATGTTGGAGGTAGCTTTTTCGCGTTTGATGTGTTGCTCACGTGTCTGTAGGGCCATCCTCAATGCGGGGTTGCCTTTCCGGTCCACGCTTACCCCGATGATCCTGCCGGGAATCTGACGTTTGAAGTCGTCTTTTGTGGCGAAAAAGGCAGCGTGTGGACCGCCGAAACCCATGGGTACACCAAAACGTTGGGAATTGCCCACCACCACGTCGGCGCCCATGGAGCCGGGTGATTTCAGGACTGTCAAAGCCAACAAATCGGTTGCAAACACAGTGTAGACGCCGGCAGCAGCTGCGCGTTGGCAAAGGGCGCTGTAATCCTCAATTTTACCATTGGATGCTGGATACTGAACCAACAGGCCAAATGTATTGCCGTCAAATGCGGTCCAAGATGCAACATCTCCAACTACCACCTCAATGCCTAGCGGCGCTGCCCGGGTGATGAGGACGTCGATTGTTTGGGGCATGGCCAAGCTGGACACCAAAAATTTGTTGATGTTTTCTTTGCCACGCTTATTTTTTTCATGGTAGAGCATGACCATGGCCTCTGCGGCCGCGGTACCCTCGTCAAGCAAGGATGCGTTGGCCAACTCCATGCCGGTAAGGTCGGATACCATGGTTTGGAAATTCAGCAGGGCTTCCAAACGTCCTTGGGCGATTTCGGCTTGGTAAGGCGTGTACTGGGTGTACCAACCTGGGTTTTCAAGGATGTTGCGTTGGATGGGGGAAGGAGTGATGGTGCCATAGTAACCCAAGCCGATGAAGTTGCGGTTGAGCTTGTTTTGGGACGCCATGGCCCGAAGGCTTTTCAAGTAATTGAATTCGCTCAACGCTGCAGGGGTTTTCAGCGCCTGCTTGTTGCGGATGGCCGCCGGGATGGTTTGATCGATGAGTTCATCGAGGGTTGATGCCCCGATGACCTTGAGCATGACATCCCTGTCGGTGGTGGAAGGGCCGATGTGACGGCGCTGAAAATGGTCGGTGGAATAAAGGTTAACCTTCATAAAATCCTTGTTACAAATTCAAGAACCAAAATCGTGGCGCAAAGTTATGGGTTTTTTGGATGCTCGGAGGTCTTTAAGGGGTTGGCTTTCCACCTTGTGGGGCCAAATTATCCACCGATTCCCAATGCCCTTCTTCCCGAGTGGCTGGCGGCTTCATTCAAAAAAGGTCTTCGAGGGCAATGCAAAAGAAAATTCCGTGTCTGGGCTCGAATTTAAATTTCCTGCCTGAGGAAAGATTAGTCGCCTTGGCGTTATTTTAGGGCATCAATCACGAACGGCATGGAGTTCCTCCTCATCGGGCTGGTGGCCGCACTTGCGTCTCTGCTCACGTTTTTTTCTGGTTTTGGACTAGGTACTTTGTTGGCGCCGGTTCTCATGGCTTTTTTTCCTGTAGAGGTAGCCATCGCATTGGGTGCCGTCGTTCACCTGTTGAACAACCTGTTCAAGTTTTTCTTGGTTGGTCGGAAGATGGATTGGTCGGTGGTGATGCGTTTTGGGTTGCCGGCGGTCGTGGGTGCTTTGGCCGGATCCTGGGTGTTGGGAGTCATCCCGGACGATCTGACCCTCCATGCTTGGAATTTGTTCGGACATCTGTGTGTCATCACGCCCCTGAAGTTGGTGATGAGTGGATTGCTGCTGTTGTTCGTTGCATTTGAAATCGTACCTGCCTTGGCCAACCTTCAATTCCATCCGAACGCTTTGCCGGTGGGTGGCTTGCTCAGCGGTTTTTTCGGCGGGTTATCCGGTAATCAGGGAGCTTTGAGGAGCGCGTTTTTGTTGCGTTTGAAGCTGTCCAAAGAGGCCTTCATCGCAACGGGCATCGTCATTGCCACCCTTATAGACCTCACCCGCCTGGGTGTGTATTTCGGTAGGGTGGTGGAAGTGAATTGGGCCGAAAATTGGCAATTGTTGTTGGTAGCCGTGGGTTGTGCATTCACCGGGGCCTATGCGGGCAACAAATTGCTGAAAAAGGTGACCTTGGGGGCTGTGCAGGTGATGGTGACGGTTTGCTTGTTTTTGCTTGCCGTGGCTTTGGGATTGGGGGTGATTTGACGCTGGCCAACAGGATTGCGGACAAGCTCCTTCAAACCTGAGCATCCATGATTGGGACCATGTAATGGATTGCAGGGATTGACAAATTGCATCCCGCCTCTGTCTCATTTCCTCAAAACTCCAATAACCATTCTGGCTCAGGACCTGGGCGGTAGACCCCTTTCCCTTGCTCCAAAATCCAAATGTCATTTCCTTTTTGAAGGCATTTGACCGGTTGTGTGTTGGTGATCAGGGTGTCGGGTAGATTCGCGGACCGTTTCCAGACACCTTCAGAAGTGGCAATCCAACAAGTGTCCTGCACGTTGATGAGTCCCAAGGTGCGAAGTTCTTGGGGGTTGGGACCCAGCATTTTTTGCAATTGGAGGCTCACCTTTTTGTTGTCAAGGGAAAAAATACCTGAGCTTGTGGCGCAATATACCTGACCACCTTGAATTTGGGTGAAGAGATGGATGTCTCCAGATGTGCGCAGCAGGGAAATTTTACCTCCTTTTCGAGGTATCAGGTGCAATTTGTTCGGCTGTCCCTTCAGTTTGACCAGCCAGTTTTCTCCAAACGGAAGGCACTGTTCCACTTCTCCCGGGAATGAAATCCCTGTTTTTTCAACGGTCAAGGTGCTTCTGTCCAGACGGAACAGGGCGCTGGGTGAAAGGGACACGATGTCTTTCCCTTTGGTGGATGTCTGTGTGGGGGATTTCTCGGAAAAGACCACCCAAATTTCATTTCCCTCTGCGGCGATGCCTTGGATGCGCCCTTCCGGAAATTTGAAGTATCCAGGTATTTCTGCGCCTTTGGGCAAGAAAGCTACGGTGCCAGACCACCGGCCCGCTGCGTACAATCCGGAGGGATGAGTCAGAAGCGTGGGGGCATCCACGTCCAGTTTCAGGTATTTAAGGTTGCCACCATTTAGTTCCTTCACCGCTAGATTACCTGCTTGGTCGGCAACGAACAATGTTTGATCGTCGATGGCCATGGCACAGGTGGCGGTTGGTTGAAAACTGGGTTTCATGGCAGGGGAAGGGTTAGGTTGTGCGGGCATGGAAACGGGGTCGGGCTGTCCCGGGGCACATCCCCAAGGGGCAATCAAGATGACCAAAAGGGTGAAAAAAAACCTCATTGACCGATTCCCGCTTTGCCGAATTCCAAAAATGCCGAATTGCGGATGGTTTCGATTTCGGATTTGCTGAGTTGGTCAATGCCTTCGCCCGCGATGTTGCGGTCCGATCCGCTGGCCATCAGGTTGTTGGCATTGGCATGGTGGTCCAGCCCCAACACGTGTCCGAGTTCATGGGCAAAGGTGTCCTGGGCTTTGGATTTCTCGTTCACGACCACGGAGGAGCGGTCAGCGGCCATGTTGAGCAGGTCGGATTTCAGCAGGGCTTCACCACGGGAGCTTGGCATTTCGGGAACCCAATAGCCAGTGATCCTGCCTTTAACCCTGTTTTGACGCATGAGGTTGATTTCTTCGGCTGTGGCTTTGTTGGTTTCGAATTCTTCCAATTGGTTGTCGTTGCCCAGGATTTTCTTGGAGGTCACTTCGCTGAGCACAACCTTATCGCCCTTTTCCACTTCGATTCCGATGGGGTTGTAGATTTCGTTGGCGCGTTTGAAATCTGCATCGGTGGTATCTGCTGCAGGTTGGAGCACGGTGATGGGAATGACCACCTCACGTTTGATTTGCACGGCGGCCTCGAACATGTCTGTCAACCCCCACCTGGAAATCATGGCCAAGCCTGTTCCGTTCAGGGCCAATTTTTTCAGTACGACCCTGAAGTCGTCACCCGTGAGCGTGAATAGCAGCTTTTTGGCTTGCTGGGCTTCCTCGTCCGTCATGGTGAATCCTTTGGCCAACAGCACATCCAGTTGGGCCTCCGTGCTTCCTTCTTCGGCGGGGAGTGGATTGCTGCCAGATTCGAGCCTCAGGTATTGGTCCATGGCCTGCAGGGTGTCTTTGCCGACCCATCCATCCACCTCCAATCCGTGGGCGCGTTGGAATTCAATGACAGCTGTTTTGGTGGCAAAATTGTATTCGCCGGTCGCGCCTCCCTTTACCGGGTATCCTGACGACAACAAGCCTTCTTGGATGCGTGTGACATGGGGGCCTCGGTCCCCTTGATGAAGCTCGCCACCTTCGGTTATGATTTTTTCCAATGAAGGTTCTCCCCGGAAACGCGGGGAAGTGAGTTTGGCGGCTTCACGTTGTATGGGGGCTGCAGTCAGTTGGAAAGACGGAGGTTGAGCTGTTTGGGCCGCTTTGCTATCCACCTCGGATGACTTGGCCTGCACAGGCGATGCATGGCGGGATTGATTCTCTTTCATGGCAAAATTGGCTGGCAAAAAAATAGGAGTCGATTTGGATTCGAACCTTCAGACATGCCGAAATTATGAATTTACCCTCAATCGGGCAACCCGCTGCCCTTGGGCACCTCGAATTCGAAAACGGGAAATTGGAAGGAATCCGCGCGGGTTGTCAAATTGAATCCAAACCCCCAAAAACCTTCAAATTTTCAAGGCACGCATCAGCAAGGGGTTGAGGTACAAATCGGCCACCAACGCGATGCCGAGAGTGAGGCTGAGCAAGAATCCAATCATGAAGGTAGGCGGGAAAGGGGATAACATGAGGCTTCCGAAAGCGAAAAACAACACGAGGGTGGTAATGATCATGGCTTTGCCGGTTTCCCGAAGCGTGACCTCGATGCTGTGGTCGATGCCTTTGCCTTTCCGACGTTCGATGAGGTAACGGGACAAAAAATGGATGGTGTCGTCCACAGCAATTCCGTAGGCGATGGAAAAAATCATGGCCACTTTGGGATCCAGTTCGAAACCGAACCACCCGATGCATCCCAAGGTAGCCACGAGTGGCACCAGATTGGGAACCAGGGATGCCAACACGATTTTGAGGTTTCGGAAGGCCACGGCGAAAAACAAACCGGCCGAGAGGACCGATATCAGCAGGCTACCCATCATACCACTTGCAACAGCCGTTTGGTTCACATCATACAGGTAGCGCGGGCCGGTGTGCCGATGTGCGATGCCCGCTTTGCCCAAAGAATCCGCAGCCCAAGCGTCGAATCTATCGCGCACATTGGCGACTTCTTCCGAGCCCCAATCGGGCATGCGGCCCATCAGCATGGCGTGGAGGCCGTCGTCGGTGAGCACATAGGACAGGGCTGGCTTCAACAATCCCTGCAAAACCGGCTGAAGGAAATCGGGGGGCAAGCTGTCGGGGGGTAACTGGTAGGCCGATGGGGCATTGCCGTTCATGTAACGGTTGGCCAAACGATGGTAGGTGGCGGCGGACAATACTTGGGAAACCCCGGGGATTTCATCCAGGAAGGCAGATGCCCGAAATAGGTTTCTCAATCTTGACGGGTCATGGAATCCGCTGTCGGTCGGTGCTTCCAAGGCAATGTCGAGGGTGCTGATGCCACCGAATGCTGCATCCACCGACACATAATCGTGGAGAAGGTCCGAACCCCAGGGCAGGTCGCGGGAAGCGGTGAGGTTGCTGCTCACCATCGTACCTCCCCATCCGGCCAGACCCAACAAAAGCAGGCTGATGCCCACCACGCGGCGCGGTTTGTGGGAGGTCAGGCGGAGAATATGGCCGATCCATCCTGAAAAGAGCGGTTTTTCGGCATCCACCCGCATCAATTGCTCCGGTTTCAGGCTCAGCAGGCACACCGGCAGCACCAACATCACCCCCACGAAGGTCAGCAACACGCCACATCCGGCCAACCAACCAAAATTCCGGATGGGAGGCATGGGCGAGGTCATGAGGCTGAACAATCCCACGGCCGTGGTGATGCTCGTGAAAAAAGTGGCCAATCCAATGTCTTTCAAGGTATTGCGCATGGCAGTCCACGGGTGGTTTTCCACCATCCGCTCGTCGGCGTACTTACTGATGACATGCACCGCATCACTGATGCCCACCACGACCAACAAAATCGGATACATCGTGGACATGAGGTCCAATGGGCTTCCCCACCAACCCAAAAGACCAAAAAACAACAACATGCTGCCAAAAACACTCAGGAAAGCGACCGCCACACCCCAAAAACGCCGGAAAACGACCGATAGCACCACCACCATCACCAAGGAAGCCAAGCCCACATACCGGACAAACTGCGATTCCTGCATGCCCACCAACACATGATGTGTCACCGGTGCGCCGACCAAGTGGTTGTCCTCCAATCCGAATTTATCCGTGAGGTGGTTGAGGGTGTCCAACAGGCTTGCCTCCAAGGAATCATTGAAACCAGTCCTCAAGGAAATGTTGACCATCAGCATTTTCCCGTCTGAGGAAATGAAGTTCCCAACCATTCTCGGGTCGGACAGGATACGATTTTGTGCTTCCTTGAGGTCGACGGAATGCCGGATGTCCAAGACCTTTTCAAATGACGGCATCAAGGGGTGATACACCATGTCGCGCAAGGACAAAAGGCTGTTCACATCGGCCACCATGGGCAATTTCCGAACTGCCCGACAAAGGGAGTCGACGCGGCGGAGGAATTGGAGGTCAAAAACGTTTGGGTGATGGGGGAGGGCCACATTCACCGAGGGGCCACCCTGTCCGAAATGTTGTTGCTGCAGGCGGTAGAAGTCAAGATCGGGGTCGTCTTCGGGCAAAAAAGCCTCGAAGCTGAAGTCAAACTTCAAACGGGTGACGCCCACCACCGAAAAGGCCATCAAGCCTGCAAACAGAATCCAGAACCAGGTTTTGGCAGCACGCCCCATCATGTAGCAAAGATAGTGGATTGGGGATGTGGAGCAGGATTCAGTAGGTCAATTCGGACATGAAAAACGGAAGCCCAATCATTGAACTTCCGTTTGTAGGATTCGTTTGTGTTTTGCTCAGAGATGCTTTGCGAGGGCCTCTTTGATTTTGGCTTTTGTGGGTACTCCGGTCATGGAGTCCACTTTTTGACCGCCTTTGAACACCATGAGGGTGGGCAGGGCCGCCACGCCGTATTTGGTGCCGGTCGTGTTTTTCTGTACGTCCATTTTGCCGAATGCCACGCCGTCCATTTCCTTGGCAAGCTCTTCCACGATGGGGCTCAACATTTTGCAAGGGCCGCACCAGGTAGCCCAATAGTCCACCACGACCGGTTTCTCGCTTTTCATCACGAGTTCTTCCCAGTTTGCGTCGGTCAGTTCCAATACATTGCTATTCGCGCTCATAACTTTCGTTCGTTTATGCAAGTTTATTTCAATGAGAATTCAAGTTCAAGTGTCTCCAATGTACGGATCAAATCCGCATTGGTTTGAATCAAGGTGGTACGGCTGCTCATGAGCACCTTGAGTTGGGTTTCAGGGTCCACCAACACGAAATCCAACGGCATCTTGCCCCGGTGGGCGGAAAACAAAAGGTCCAAGGACTCTATGAAGTCTGGTTGCAGACGCGGCAAGGGAATCTCCACGGTCAAGCGTTTTGCCACCGTCTCAAAAGCCTCCGCCAAAAACTTCATTTCGGTGATTTTCAGTTCCAATTGGGTTTCGTCTCGGTAGGATTTCACATGCTTGCATTGCAAAAACAGCATGTTGTTGGTTTCGATGTAGTTCCTGAACCGCGCGCAATCCTCTCCGAACAAGGCAAACTCCGACGAGCCCGAAAAGTCCTCCAAGGTGAAAATACAGAAACGATTTCCGCGTTTGGTGGTGCCGTCCCTGAATTTGGACACGATGCCGGCGAGTTTCAAATCCCTGCCCTTGTGTTTCTCCAAATCGGTGAGGCCACAGGTGGTGAAGGTCTTGATTTCCAATTTATAGGTATCCAGGGGGTGGCCGCTGAGGTAGAAACCGATGGCTTCGCGTTCGAAGTTCAGCTTCTCCATGAGGGTCCAATCCTCCACGACAGGAATCCTCGGTTCAGGGATTTGAACACCTCCCGAGCTGCCTCCCCCGCCAAACAGGCTTACTTGGGACGAGTTGACCTCCGCTTGGTGTTTGTTGCCAATCTGAAGCGCTTTTTCCAGCAAGGATCCATTGTCCACGGCCGCAAAATAGACCGGCCGTTGGTGTCCAAATTCGTCCAAAGCCCCTGCGTGCACCAAGCATTCCATCACCCTGCGATTGATGTTGCCTGGGGTGATGCGTTTGGCCATGTCGAACACCGAGGCGTATGGCCCTTTTTTGTCGCGCTCTTGGATGATGGCTTCCACCACACTTCCTCCCACGCCTTTGATGGCCTCCAAGGCAAACCGGATTTCACCTTTGTCGTTCACGAAAAACAATCCCCGGCTTTCGTTTACCGAAGGTGGTAGCACCTTGATGCCCATCCTGCGACACTCCTCGATGAAGAAGGTGATTTTGGTGATGTCGCTCATGTTGTGCGTGAGCACGGCCGCCATGTATTCCGCTGGAAAATTGGCCTTCAAATAGGCTGTTTGGAAAGCCACGACCGAGTAGGCCGCCGAGTGGGACCGGTTGAATCCGTACTCGGCAAACTTTTCCATGATGTTGAAAATGTCGTTCGCCTTGTCTTCCGGGATGTTGTTGACCTTGGCGGCGCCCTCCACGAACTTCACGCGCTCCTTGGCCATCTTTTCCTTGTCCTTTTTTCCCATGGCCCGCCTCAGCAAATCAGCACCGCCGAGCGAATAACCCGCAATGATTTGTGCCGTTTGCATGATTTGTTCTTGGTACACCATGATACCGTAGGTGTTCTTCAAGATTCCCTCCAGCAATTCGTGCGGGTATTCGACTTTTTCAAGGCCGTGTTTCCGTTTTACGAAGGTGGGGATGTAGTCCATCGGGCCCGGGCGGTACAAGGCGTTCATGGCAATGAGGTCCTCGATGCTGGTGGGCTTCAGCTCGCGGAGGTATTTGCGCATTCCGTCCGATTCGAATTGGAAGGTCGCCACCGTGTCGCCCCGCTGATACAACTCCATGGTGGGCAGGTCGTCCAATGGGATGTTGTCCATGTCCACCTCTGAACCTGTGCGGTGACGGATGAGGTCGTTGGCAGTTTTGATGATGGACAGCGTCTTGAGACCCAAAAAGTCCATCTTCAGCATGCCGGCATCTTCGATTACCTTCCCCTCGAATTGCGTGAGCAAAAGGTCCGAATCTTTGGAGTTGGCAACGGGGATGTAGTTGGTGATGTCGTCGGGCGCAATGATGACTCCCGCGGCATGCACACCGGTGTTACGCACACTCCCCTCCAGGATTTCTGCTGTCCTCAGCACCTGGGCCCGCAGGTCGTTGCCTTTTCGGATTTCCTTGAGTTCCGGACTCTCGTCGTAGGCCATGGACAGGGTGGTTCCCGGTTTTTCGGGCACGAGGTTGGCCAACGCATTGGCTTCAGGCAGGGGGAGTTCCATCGACCTTGCCACGTCTTTGATGGCCGATTTGGCAGCCATGGAGCCGTAGGTGATGATTTGGGCCACCTGGTTCTTGCCGTACTTGTCCACCACGTAGTCGATGACCCGCTGCCGGCCTTCATCGTCGAAATCCGTGTCAATATCGGGCATGCTCACCCGCTCCGGATTCAGGAATCGTTCGAACAGGAGGTTGTATTTGATGGGGTCGATGTTCGTGATGCCGATGCAATAGGCCACCGCTGACCCGGCTGCCGATCCACGTCCCGGACCTACCAACACATTGAGCTTGCGACCCGCACGGATGAAATCCGACACGATGAGGAAGTATCCCGCAAAACCCATGGTCTTGATGATGCGGAGCTCGTATTCCAAGCGTTCGCGCACTTCCTCCTCCATGGGGAGCGAAGAGGTGTCCCGCTCATCGTCCAAGGGGATGCCGTTGTATCTTTTTTTGCCCCCTTCCATGGTAAGGTAGGCCAAATAATCATCGGCGTTCTCGAATCCGGCTGGAAGTGGGAAATTGGGCAGAAGGATGTCCCGTTTCAGCTTGGGAGGAGTAATTTTTTCCGCCACCGACAAGGTGTTTTCGCAGGCTTCCGGCACATCGGCAAACAACTTCCGCATTTCCTCCGGCGATTTGAAGAAAAACTGGTCGTTGGGGAATCCAAATCGTCCCCGGTTACGGTTTTCATGCAATTTCTGGAGACCACGCTGCACCTCCGCAACATGGCCATATTTGCGCATGGCCTCCTCGGGTGTCAGAATCAGGAACTCCCCGTTCACGAAGAAACGGTAGGTCCCGGCGCCCATGTCGGGTGGAATGCTGAGGTCGTCGCCCGTGTTGATACACAACAGGGTGTCCTGTGCGCTCCAATCCTCGCGCTCCACGTAGTGGGCATCGTTGGTGGCGATGACTTTGGCACCGTATATCCGGGCCCATTTCAGGAGTACTTGGTTCACGTCCTCCTGACTCTTGCCCGTGTTGTCGATGTTTTGAAGCCCATGGCGCTGCAATTCCACGTAGTAATCGTCTCCAAACAGATCCAACCACCACTTGAAGGTCTTTTCGGCCTCCTCTTCGCCCTTGTGCAAAATCGCCTGTGGTACCTCTGCACCGATGCAGCAACTCGTGGCAATCAGCCCGTCTTTGTATTTTTCGAGCAGGGCTTTGTCAATGCGGGGCCACTTGCTGTACATGCCCTCCAAAAAACCCAAGGAGCAAAGTTTTGCCAGGTTTTTGTAGCCGTCCTGATCCTTGGCCAACAAGAGTTGGTGGTAACGCACATCCCCGCTTTCCTTGGTGAAATTTTTGCGGTGCATGTCCTCCACGAGGTAAAACTCGCAGCCCACGATGGGTTTCACGTTGTACTTGTTGGCCTCCGCCACGAATTTGAAGGCTCCGAACATGTTGCCATGGTCGGTGATGGCCAAAGCCGGCATCTGCATGGATTGCGCTTTTTTCATCAGCTTCTCGATTTTGGCAGCGCCATCGAGGAGGCTGAATTCCGTGTGCGTGTGCAGGTGTACGAAATCGGACATGGGTATACGAACAAAATTCGGGCGGACTACAAAACTACGTCAAACCCCTCGGCAGTTGTAAACGCGTTATGCACAGGATGGGGGAGGAGAATGGAAAAATCCTCGCTTCACACCCTTGCACAAAATACCCCTGCCCCGGCAATTCAAGCAGCAAGACGGGCGTAATTCGTATTTTGGCTGCATGAACTTCCCATTTGATTCTCAGGTTTCCCGTTTTGGTTTCTCCATCGGGGTTATGTGTCTTTGGATGGTTGGCTGCAAGTCCATCGAGCAGGTTTCCTCCCCTGTTTCGTTCGTGAATCCAAATGCCCCCCGCAACATCATTTTGCTCATCGGAGACGGGATGGGCATGGCGCAGGTCAGCACGCGGTTTTACATGAATGAATCGGGGCAGTCCAATTTCAGTCGGTTCAACGTCATCGGGCTGCACCGAAATTCCAGTTCCAGTCACCGTGTCACGGATTCGGCGGCAGGAGCTACGGCCTTTTCCTGTGGGGTCAAAACCTACAATGGAGCCATTGGGGTGGATGCGGAAGGCAAGCCGGTCGAAACCATCCTGGAGCGCTTGGCAAAACAGGGAGTAAAAACGGGTTTGGTGGCCACATCTTCCATTCAGCATGCCACTCCAGCCTCGTTTTATGCCCATGTTCCCTCTCGGGGAAGCTACGAGGAAATCACCCGGTATTTGGTAGATGCGCCGTTGGATTTCTTGGCGGCAGGAGGGAAGAAGTTTTTCAATCGCCGTGCCGACAAATTGGACTATTTCGATTCCTTGCGGGTTCGCGGGGTGGTGGTGGACACGTTGGCGCTGAACATTCCAACACGTTTTGACCTCGACAAGCGGTATGCCTACTTGTTGGCAGAGGATGGAATGCCCAAGATGCAAGAAGGACGGGGGGATTTTCTACCCGATGCTACAACTGCCGCCTTGACTTGCCTAGGTGCAGGACCGAAAGGTTTTTTCTTGATGGTTGAAGGTTCGCAAATCGATTGGGGAGGCCACGACAATGACGCTGAATACATTTTGGCTGAAATGGCAGATTTCGATCGAACCATCGGTGAGGCTTTGGATTTTGCCGAAAAGGACGGGAATACTTTGGTAATCGTTACCTCTGATCATGAAACAGGCGGATTTTCGTTGTCAGCACACACCAAGGCCGATGGTAAAGCCGACTACAATGTCATCACCCCATCCTTCTCCACCGGGAACCACTCTGCAGCCTTGATACCAGTTTTTGCTTTCGGGCCGGGAGCAGGTTTGTTCATGGGCATTTATGAAAACAACGAATTGATGGCGCGGATGCTCAAGGCCTTGGGGAATTGATTTTCCGTTGCAGTTGAGGCTTTCAGGAAAAAAAGGTCGGCGATGGAGGATTGAAGGATAAATCGCTTAACCCTTGCTGAATCAGATGGATGGTGTTGTCAAGTTCACCAAATCGTAAATATTCGCTGATAATCAGGGGGGCGGGAATGAGAGCTTTTGGATTTAGGTCACGGGAATCTCCAGGTGGTAAGCCGGGTCCGCGGGTGGTTTGAAAAATTTACTTACTCGACTGTCTTTGGCCACCTCCTCTGCGAATTTTACACCGTTGGTGATTGATCCAGGGTCGATATCCACCACACAAAGCACGGAGCTGTCTGCACAATGGTTTGAAACATTGCTTGGACCCAATTCTTTGATTTTGGTAGTCATGGCAGCCTTGATCTCATCAGGTGTCTTTTTGGCAGCTTGTTCGGCAACAAAAGTGTCAATTACTTTCTCACCTCCGGCTCCATATAGCTTTCTTTGTGCTTCCACGCCCTTCCCTTGACCTGTTCCAACCAAATTGCTGTACATGGCTCTAGCCTGTTCTTCGGGGGTTCTGGCCGTGCTGTTGATTTTACAACTCTTTCCACCACTTTTTGCAACCAATTCCTTAATGACTGTCTCCGCACTGGCCTTGACGGTGTCCTTGTTGGCATTCGGACCATAGGTAATGGTCACGGTTGTCGCATCGGTTGTCACATTTGCTTTGGCGGTTTCCGACTGAGGCACAGCAGTAGGTGCATTCTCGGTAGTGGGTTTTTCAGCCTCCTGCTTTTGGATGGGAGCGGCCTCCAACTTGAAAGGAGGAGGAGTTGAGCTCCTGCTCATGGACTCGTTCCCGACGGATTGCGTTTCAGCCGTTTCGGTTTGGTTTACCTTGGGGATGATGGGATCAGACATGATAACAATTGAGAAAACGACACTAAACTTAGAAAAAAACACATCGACTGGAAAATTTATTATTGATTCAATCCATCGTGCCTAAGTTGGAAAAAATGGGTTTGGGATTGAGAGTCCCGATGTTCGCTTTAACGGTCAAATGGGTTGGTTTTGCTTGAAGGATTTCTTGGAAAGAAAATGGATAAAAATTACTTTTGCATACTCATTTTCAATGGTTTGTAGTTTAATGTTAGGAAATTGGGACTTGAGCCATTGGAGCAGTACAGAGCGAGCAAATCAAATCTTTCAACCGGTAGCTATCCTCATCATCGCGCTTCTTCAAATCTTCTGCCTCCTTGGTTAGGGGTGGCCGGATAGCCAGATTTGAATCAACTTACTCCTGCTTTCGGGGTTTTGAACCCAAGGGATGTTTTTGTTTTCGATTGCATTCACCAAGAAAAAGGCAATGTCGCAAACACGGTAATTTCGCAAAGCCATTACTGTGGACTCTTCACTTCCGAAATAGACATTTCGCAAACTTGTATCTAAAAGGGCCACCTTCAATGAAGGGAAAGCATTTTCTTGACATTCGACGATTACTTTACCCCAAACGCCGAGGTCATTGCCTTCCCAAAGTTTTCCCCAAGGTTCGTCGTAGGGGAGCGTGCGTTCGCGCAAGGCGCTTACATAAATGGCAGCACGCATACTTGGGGGAATAAGGGAGAATGTTTTAAAATCTCGTTGACGCAGTACTTCTGCTGCAATGAGCCTCGTTTTGGTTAAATGCCTTTCATCTCGAACAATAGAGTCCAAACTTGATGCATTATGGCCACCGCTCCATAGAGAATCGGTGATGGGAGTTTCAAATAGTTCAGCCGCGAATGCCTCGATGTCAATTGCGTCTATTTGCTGCGCTAAAGTAGTAACCATTGTTTCGGGTGGTCCGGATGTCTGAGCCAAAAGGTTAAGCGGCGGATATAAAGTCCAAAACAAAACCAAAGCCCAATTCGACAGGCCGATGTGACGCTTGGTGGATTTGTTGAAGGTATGCACGAATCAATATTTGACCTTAGCCATCTCCGTAGCATCAATTTCTATCTGAAGGCCTTTGAAATTCCCGTCAAGTGCTTCTATTTTCCCCAAGGAAGCACCCGATGGGTGTTGATGCACGCGTACTTTGGTATCCGGAGCAAAAGAAAGTGGTGGACCAATGAAATCTGATGGGAGCTTTTGCACGACCCAGTCTGTCGTCTTTCGCACTTCGTTGATGGGTATATCAACCGTGTTTTCACCATCGCCAATGTCCTTAAGGTCTACCACCTTGATGATATACTCACTACCGCTCATGCTGCCGTCCTCGTTCTTCAATTCAGCCCTCACGGATTGGGAATTTTTCCACGTTATTGTACCTTTTTGAACCAGCTTCGATCCTTTTACCAAGGTAGTTTCTGTTCCATCCTGTGATTTCACGGTAGCCGGATCTCCAATTACTTCAAGCGTTCCACGTGTCTTTCCTTCATTCCAAAGTTTGGCCGCTTCTGTAAAATTTGCAGTCGGTTCTGATTTGGAGGCTAGCTCAATATCATGGAGGTTCAAGCCTGCATCGTCAATTGAATATCCCCATTTGACAGAACCGTAATATTTTCCTGTTTGCGTTCCCTCAATTGCCAATGCAGCTGTCTCAAACATTTTGGACATGCCTTTCATTTTTGCAGCGCTAGGCCGGTCATAAAGGCCTGCTTTCTTCGTTTTCTGGTTTTCTCCATCCTTAAAAGAATGCCCTAGCTGATATGAGGCATTGGTCCCCACCTCGGTGGGGTCGCCCGTGGTGTTGTTGTCTTCCTTGGTTTTGTCCAAGCCATTTCCTGCCTCCAAATCTTCCGCGCCATATATGGGATTGTTTTTCTCAGAAACCCGGTCCATAGCATATCCAATGCCATCGCCTGACTTGACACGTTTGCTTTCTTTGTTTGGATCTATTGCCGTCATTTGGCCGTCTTTGTCGGCTTTGACTGTCTGGGTCAACCCAATCTTGGTAGCATTTACATTATCTTCTTTGGGGTTAAAGTAAATGATTGCCTCGACACCTCTATCGTTGAATCCTTGGAATTTTGTCGTTTCAAATTTGCCGAAATCCGTTTCGACAGTTTTCAATTGAGCAACTTTCCTCTGAATGGCCCCAAATGCGGTAGATTGTTTGAGTTGAGTTGGCGATTCTGCGGACTTCATTTGCATGGCCTTCGCTCCCATGCTGTCGGCCTCAGACTCCAAACTTTGGCTGTCATTGACAGGCATGTCTCCGATGCTATTGTTGGCTTGGACGCGGCCCTCACGCTGTTGGACAACGTGTGCTGCCTCGTGCGCGAGATGTTGCTCTTGCCCGGGACCGAGGTGAATATCGTTGCCTTGTGCATAGGCGAGCGCGCCAACTTGTGCGGGGGCATTGGAGTTGTAGTGAACGTTTACGTTGGACAAATCGTGGCCCGTGGTTGCAGCAAAGCCGCTTGTTAAATCACCAGGCATGCCACCGGAGCCTTTCATTTGGAAAGGACTGGATTCGGAACTAGCATGCAGTTGAAAGGATGGCGGATTGGCTTTCAATTGCCCGGTGGTGTTTTCAATGGCCCCATCCGCTGATTTTGTCAAAAGGCTATCTTTTGAAGAAAATGGTGATGACACAATAGTTGGCGTTAGACAACGGAAAGATAACGAAATATTTATTTCATCGCTCGCAAAGCATGGGCTTGAATTTGAATGTCCTAGGTGATTTTATCGTATGGCTATCTCTGTGCATTCAAGCTGGGTTATGGCGACCACTGATGTTTCCCAAATCAAGATCACAATAGAATGGAATCGCATCTCCCGATGAGGGGCATTTTTCAAAATGGTGGTGCGTTGGATTCAAAACAGACAATCAGAAAAAAAGGGGGCAATGTAGCCGAGAAATCCTTCGCAGCTCAATTGAACAACAATCCCAACCGAATGCCGAATCGATTCATGGTGGTGCGTTGTAGGACCGTGATGTACGTTCCGGTCGAACCATCCCAAAAATACTGTTGGACCTCCCGATTGTCGGTTTGCAAGCGGTAACCCATGGATAGGGTGTAGCCAAGATGCTGCTTCACCAAATTGCGCACTCCCACTTCCACACCGGCTAGCAGGCCTCCCAAGCGTTTTTCAGGTTGGTAAGGAGGGAAATCCACGTAATAATCCTGTCGGTCGGTAAGTGGTGCCAAATAGCCGGCCTGAACACCCACAAATGGTGCTAATACACCTCGATTCAAATGGAATCGACCCTCCGCACAAACTGGCAAATTCCAATCAAATCCGGCCATTTCTATTCCTGTTCCGATGCCGACCATCCATTTGGGACCCACATACACCCCGTGGGTCATCAGAAAGCTAGGACGTGCCTCCGCTCCGTAAGCGGTTCTACCTGCCCAAAATCCCATCGTGGTGGTGCAGGCATATCCCCATTTCTTAAATTGAAACGGTTCTTTCATGCCCATCACCTCCAGGCGTGCCACGGAGTCCATCGGAATGTGGCGGCTATGACCATCGGCCTGAAGGAGTGTGACATGGCTTCCAGCAACTTTTTCCACAACTTGGCCACGCACCCAGGATCCACCCTTCAAATGCACGATGTCTTGTCCCGCTTGGCCATATCCTACTTGGTACAAGGAGACAAGTGCCAACAAGGCGATGAATTGTGGGATTCGGTTCATATCGCGGACTCCGATTTTCAATTCACGACAGGAATCATGCTCAACTGCACCACGTTTTGCGGGTCGGCGAAGCTGTATTGGAAAATGCCCTCTTCGCTTGTCAATATCAGCACCTGATTGTGCGGGATGACGTCATTGGCTACAATTCCTCCGAAGTTGGACAGCATATTGGAAGGGATCGCACCCTCGACATTGCGGTTGAAGATTTTCAATCCATCCGGACCGTCGCAGAGAAACAGGAGGCTGTCTGCCACTCCCAGTCCGCGGGGATTCGTCATGGGGAACGTGTACAACAGCTGGGGTTGTGCCAAATTTGTGAGGTCCACCACATCCAAGGCATTCACTTGACCAAAACAATTGTTCCCCGTGCGCAGGGTTACAAAGGCCCGGTTACCATCCACCACCACAGGGTCACAAGCCGAAATGTGGTCGTAGGCGCTCACGAAGCTTGGATTTTCAGGAGAGTTGAGGGAGTAAATCAGCATGCCGGTGGTGGTGCCGATGAAGAGGTTTCCTTGGGCGGGAAACAAGGTTTCCGCATTACGGTTGAGGGCAAGGGTGCTCCCAAGCGTGATTCCATCCGAAATGTTGTAGGTCGTCAGTTCGCTTGATTCGAGGGTATACAGGTAGTTTTGGTAAACGGCAAACCGCGCCATGCTTCCTGCGATTCCACTGCTGTTGGATTGGGAAACGGTCCCTGTGCTGTTACCGGCCATCACTACGTCAATTTCAAACAGACTGGGGTAGTAGCCGCCGATTTCATCTTTGGTTTTTTTGATTTCCCATCCCACAATCACCCCTTCCGTTGCTTGGAATTGGGCCATGGGATAGCCAGAATTATAGCCTTCGATGAAATGCATGTTGATGGGTTGGAAGGCATTGTTGAAGCGATCGAGCAGGCGGGGATTGGCCGGATCGGAGATGTCGAACGAAACCAAATCGGTGTAATTGTCCAAGTAAAGGACGTCGTTACGTACCGCCATGTCCATGTTGCCATGAACGGGCAAGAACCCGATGGGGGAGGGGGCTGAAGGATTGCTGTTGTCGAAGAAATGCACGCCTTTGTACACCTCGTTCACCAATAGAAGGTTATCATAAACATAAATCTTTCCGGGCACCCGCAACGGTTGGGGAGTGTCCATGGATATCGTCCGAGCCCTGAAATCATCCCAGGATTGCATCACCGGGACGTTGGCTTCGAAAATCTGGACCGTGCGGTCGACACACCCTTGAAGCATGGTAGCAATCAGCAGTAGGGCGAGTGGAATGCGGAAAATGATTGATTTCATGGGTTCGAAGCTTTTGAATTCCAAAAGGTTTGGTTTAGCAAAAATGATGCAGGAAGAAGTAAAATTCATCTTCAAAAACCAGAAATGGAGTGTTCCTGACAAAAATCAACCTTGGAAGGCGTGGCTGAGTTGGGCGGCCTGATTCAATGCCGGTGCCACTTTGTATCTGGAGTCGTTGGTGGAATCGTGCAAGGCATCCAATAGTTCTTTCACGTGCATCAAACCGATTTTCCGGCCCCAAGCAAAGGGGCCATGCGGGTAATTGGTGCCCAGTTTCATGGCATTGTCCACCGCATCTTGGTCGGCAGTCCCCTCGCCATACACGAAATAAGCCTCGTTGATGATCATGCACACCACTCGGGCCGAAACGAATCCCACTTGGTCTTTCACAAAGACATGTTTCAGTCCAAACCGGTCCAGAACATCGGCAGCCGCATCATAATCCCCCTCGGGAAGGCAGCTCACTTCCAGCAAAGGTCGGTTGAGGAAGGTGGGTAACGCGTTGATGCCGAAGATATTCGGTATGCGCTCGGGGAAAAAAGTCGAGGCGAACTCCGACAACGTGGTCTTGGCTGTAGAACCGAACACCAACAAGTGCGGGTGGTGGAGGTACAAATCGTAATGCTCGTCATGGTCGTCCATCACGAGGTCGAAAACCACGTCGTATTGGCTGAGGTCGGGTGTTTCTTGCCCGGGAGCCGGAAGGTCGAACATGTCGTCTTGCCAATGGGTCACGAGCGGAGCCGTGGTGATGTTGTGGTAACTGCAGTCGGCCTGTTGGATTTCCAATTGTTGGAACTCCGCCAAACGGGTCGTATCCCCGACCACCAGCACGTTCATCCTGTCCTTTTTCATGAAATTGGGTTGTGACGGCAAATTAGCGACTTTGGGGGAAATGCCGATGATTTTCCATCCATCCATGCCCTAAATCCCCTTTTTTCTTACCTTTCGGACATGAAAAAGCAGGTTACAAACACAGCGGAAGCTCCGCAGCCCATCGGCCCATACAGCCAAGCCGTGGCCGTGAACGGGATGCTGTTCATTTCGGGTCAAATCGGATTGGATCCGCATACCGGAGAGTTTGCCCATCCAGACCTCAAAGGACAAGCCGTGCAGGTAATGGAAAACCTCAAGGCCATCCTCCGTGCCAACGGTGCAGGGTTTGAAAATGTAATCAAAACCTCCATTTTCCTTGCTCCCGGTCAAGATTTCGGTGCCGTCAACACGGTGTATGGCACCTATTTCTCCGACTCCTTTCCGGCCCGGGAAACCGTTTGGGTCCAACAATTGCCTAAAAATGCACTGGTTGAAATTTCCATGATTGTGGCTTTGTAATTTCCGACAATGGACATCTCCTACATCATCAACGAATTGGGTGAGACCCGCGACCAATGGATGGGTTCCGTTTCTCCACCCTTGTTCCAAAGCAGCAACTTTTGTTTTCCGACCGTGGAGGAAATGCGTGTCTGCCTCGCCAAAGAGATGGACGCACCTTTTTACACCCGGGGTTACAATCCCACCGTGGGCGTGCTGAGGAAGAAATTGGCGGCCTTGGAAGGTGCCGAGGAATGTCTCGTTTTCGGAAGCGGAAGCGCGGCGGTGGGTGCAGCCGTGATGGCCAACCTGCAAGCCGGTGACCATGTGGTGTGCGTACAGAAGCCCTATTCTTGGACCTACAAACTCCTGAAGGTCTTGTTGGGTCGTTTCGGCGTGGAAAGTACTTTCATTGATGGACGGGACCCTGAGGAGTGGCGTCGGAATTGTAAGCCCAACACGCGCTTGTTCATGATGGAAAGCCCCAACTCCATGACCTTCGAGTTGCAAGACATTCCGGCCGTGGTGGCCATCGCCAAAGAAAATGGTATCCTGACGGTGATGGACAACAGCTATTCCTCTCCGCTGAACCAACGGCCCATCCTGATGGGGGTGGACATCACGGTGCACAGCGCCAGCAAATACCTCAGCGGGCACAGTGACATGGTGGCGGGTGTGCTGTGTTGTAGCCGTGACATGGCCGTGAAGATCTTTGAAGGGGAATACATGACCCTCGGCGGCATCTTGTCACCGCACGACGCTTGGCTCATGATACGTGGGTTGAGGACACTGCCCCTCCGGATGGAACGGGTCTCGGTCACCACGCCCAAGGTGGTGGCATACTTGGAAAAACACCCCAACGTCGAAGAAGTCATCTATCCGTTTTCACCCTCGTTTCCCCAATACGAGTTGGCCCGTAAACAGATGGACCGCGGCACCGGACAGTTCAGTGTGAAACTCAAAGCCCAAGACAAGGCCTCCGTGGAGCGGTTTTGCAACTCCCTGAACAGGTTTTTGATGGCATGCTCATGGGGTGGACACGAATCCCTGATTTTCCCGGTCGTGACCCTTTATGATTCCCAGAACTACAGCACTTCCACCCTTCCTTGGAATTTCATCCGGTTTTACGTGGGTTTGGAAGAAGCAGACGTGCTCATCGCCGACCTGGAGCAGGCACTAGCTAAGATGTGACGGGGTCCTTCCACGTCTCCGTTTTGGGAATGGGGTCGTGCGATGGGTGCAAATCGTCAACCCGGATAATTCCGTCGTGGTCCCAAATAGGTTGTTTCAGATTTGGGATTCTTGCCCAAACGCCACTTCGGGTTATTGTTTCAAGAAGTCTTCGAAGGCCGCAATCTCAGGTTTGGGAACAGAGGTGTTCTTCTCCAGCAACTTTTGGAACGTTTTCAGGCTGCTCGTTTCGATGCGGGCATATTCGGCCTTGGCATTCTCAAAATCTTGACGGAGGGAAGCGATGTTTTCCATTTGGGTAGAGGAGGGTGCGCCGGGGTAGGAGGCCACGTTGCTGTAGATGTCGTTGAGTTTTTCACGCAAGCGGGGCTCTGCCGCACCGACGTAGTTGTCGCCTGTGGTCACCACCATTTTTTCGCGCAGCGCATCCAGTTCGCCATTCAGCTTGGTCAGAGACTTGTTGGGTGTGCTGTTTTTTGAGGTAAAATCAGCCAAGGAGGCATCCCATTGGTCGATTTTGTACACGAAGTAGGCCAAGTCCTGGATGAACCCGAACAAATCGGCGGTGACGCGTTGTTGCTCCGCACGTTCGGCCAAGGTGAACACCGATTCAGGGTTGTAGACGACCTCGATTTCTTGTTCGAAGACTTCAGAGCCCTTGTTGATTCGGACTTTGTATTTGCCGGCTTTCACTTGGGGAGCTGGGGCAAACGACAAGGATTTACCTTTGGCCACTTTGGGAGCCATGGCATTGAAAGCCCATTCGATGGTGTTGACGCCCTTGAGTTTGCCCGCATCGATTTTCGTGACCAGGTTGCCGTTAAGGTCTACAATCTCGGCGGTCATTTTGCCAAATGTGTGGCGTTTGGGCAAGAAATAGCGGATTTGAGCATTGCGGGTGGGGTTGTCACCCACAAACTGGTTTTCCAGGGAGGTGCCGCCAAAATTGCTTTGCTCGTTCATCACGAAGGGCTTGGTGTCGAAAAAGGTGAGGTTGGCTTTCAACAAGGACTCGTCGATTTTCCGCAGGGGGCTGATGTCGTCGATGACGATGATTCCACGTCCATGGGTGGCGGCGATGAGGGCGTTTTTCTCCGGGTGCAGCTCCAAGTAGTGCACGGCAGTGCGCGGGAAATTGTTGGTGAAAGGAGACCAACTTTTGCCGCCGTCCAAAGTGATGTAAAGACCATTTTCTGCACCGATGAAAAGCAGGTTTGGGTTCACGAAATCTTCCTGGATGTTCCGCACAAAGGAGGTGATTTCATCCGTGGTGATGGACTGCCAAGTGCTTCCGAAGTCGGTGGTTTTGTACACATGGGGTTTGTAGTCGTTCTGAGTGTGTCCGTCAAACACGGCGTAGGCGCTTCCTTTGCCATGCACGCTGGCCTCGATGTGGTAGCACCAAGTGGATTTGGGGAGCCCGATCACGTTTTGGGTTACGTTTTTCCAAGTTTTGCCTCCATCCTGTGTCACTTGCACGTTGCCGTCATCGGTACCCACCCAAATGACCTGGTCGGTGAGGGGAGACTCTGCAATCGTGAAAATGGTGCAGTGGTTTTCAGCGCCTGAGTTGTCGGCCGAAAGGCCTCCTGAGGCTTCTTGGTTTTGTTTGGCTGGGTCGTTGGTGGTCAGGTCGGGCGAATGCTTTTGCCAACTGTCGCCCCGATTTTCGGATATGTGAAGGAACTGGCTTCCCACATATAGGCGGTCGGGATTGTGTTTGCTGGTGGTGATGGCAGCATTCCAATTGAAGCGCAGCTTGGGGTCGCCTTGTACGGGATAAGGTTTGATGACCTTCAAGTCCTGTTTTTTGACGTCAAACCTCCAAATGGCTTCAGCTCCTTGCATTTCCGAGTACACGATGTTGGGGTCGGTGGGGTGGGGATAGACCCTGAATCCATCGCCTTGGCCCACGACTTCCCAATCCCTGGCTTCCACCCCTCCGGGGCTTGCCGAAGGTCCGAACCAACTGCCGTTGTCTTGAAGCCCGCCGTAGACATTGTAAGGTGACCGGTTGTCGATGCTAACATGGTAAAACTGGCTGAGGGGCAAGTCTTCCACCCGTTCCAAGCTGGAGCCACCATCCAAGGAGCGATAAAGACCGCCATCTGTAGCCACAAACATTTTGTCGGCATGTGCATGGTCGAACACCACGTCATGGATGTCTGCATGCATGGAGCCTAAGCTTTTGAATGTTTTGCCTCCATCGCGGCTGATGGATCCAAACAACCCTGCTTTGACCACAAGATCAGGATTCTTGGGGTCGACGGTGATTCTGGAGAAGTAGAAGGGCCTGACTGTGAGTCCGAAGTCGCCATTCAAAAACTTCCAGGTTTGGCCTCCATCATCGGAGCGGTAAAGCCCTTTTTCTTCTTTTTTCTCGGCTTCAATCACGGCATACACAGTGCTGGGTTTGGATGGGGCCAAAGCGACCGCAATCCTGCCTTTTTTGCCGGTAGGAAGACCATTCACGATTTTGTTCCAGGACTTGCCTCCATCCGTGGATTTGTACAGGTTGCTGTTTTCGCCACCCGAACTGAAGGAATAGGCAGTGCGACGGAATTCCCAAAAAGCCGCATACAAGATTTCTGGATTGGAAGGGTCCATCACCAGCTCTGAGCATCCGGTAGTGTTGTTCACGTACAGGATTTTGCTCCAAGTTTTGCCACCATCCTCGGTTTTGTACACACCACGTTCTTCGCTATCTCCCCACAATGCACCCAATGCCGCCACATAGACAACCTTGGGGTTTTGGGGATGGATTTGAATCGAGGCAATCCGGTCTGTTTTTTCCAAACCAAGCTTGGTCCAGTTTTTCCCGCCGTCTGTGGTTTTATAGATGCCGTCACCAGCAGACACACTATTACGTGTCCAAACCTCCCCTGTTCCGACCCAATAAGTATTGTCCGGGTCGCTAGGGTCGATGGAGACCACTCCGATGGATTGGCAATGGTCATCGAAAATCGACGAAAACCTGACACCACCATCTTGAGATTTCCAAACACCACCGCCTGCGGTTCCAATCAGGACGGTATTGGTTTTTTGGGGATGCAATTCGATATCGGAGACCCTTCCACTCATCAAGGCTGGACCCAAATGCCGCGCCTTCATGTCTCCCAAAAAGTCACCTGCAGGCAATGATTTCTCTTGCCCGAAAGCATGAAGGATGCACCCGCAAAACAGCGAGACAAGGATGTGTTTTTTCATAACGGTTATTTCTTGGGGAAGGCAAACAAAGTTTCGTCAACCTTGGGGTTGATTTCGATTTTATCGAAAGAAATCGTTTGGGACTGACCGTCCTTGAGTCCTTGTGAGGTGGAAAACGGAATGATGATGCCATCTACTTCCTGATAGTCACTGAATTTGGTCTGGGCAATTTTACCCTTCAATTCGCCCGAAGTGATTTCGGCCTCAGCCATCACCGGTACGTTGCTTTCCTTGTCGATGTAGTAGTACTCCACGTTGGGAATCTCTTGGCCTTCTACGAGGAGGGTCTTTTTTTCCAATTTGATTTTGTGGCAGTCGGTGCCTTCGACTTCTTCGCTGCCAATCAAGGTGGCCACGTAGCCTAGGCTTTTGTAACTCACCAAAGCATTGGGGAATTCTTTGGAGTTGCGAAGTGCATTTTCGGTGTCGTCCGAAGTGCTTTCCTCGGCCTGCATGGTCATGTAGTTGGTGGTCCAGCTCGTTTTGCCATCGAAAGCATTCATGGTCATGGTATTGCCCATGAGGGTGATGCGGGTGTAGCTGCGACCGTCACGCAGGGAAACGATTTCGATTGGGATTTTCATGCCGCCTTGATCCACAACCGATGTCATCCTCATTCCGTTCACATTGTTCCATTTGTCGCCACCGATTGTTTGGTGATAGGCGCTGATGATTTCGTCAACTTGGGGTTGAGCGAAAGCAGGACAGTAAATGGCAAATGCCAGAACCAAAATCAGGAATCGTTTCATTTTTTTGAGGTTGGTGGTAATGAGTACAAGGCGTTCGTAAACACAAAGCCTTTGCAAAGATATCCAAGACCCACAACTCCGCAAGCCTGTTCAGGGGGTGATGGACTTGATTTCCATGTGGCCTATGTACACATCGTTGGCGGTGTAAAAACGCAATGAGAGGTGTCCGGTTTGTTGGATGCGGTATTTGAATTGCAGGTAGGTCCAATCCGGATCGGTAGCCAATTCGATGTGTTCAGAAAAATCCAAGGATTTGTCGTCTGGGCCTGTCCAAATGTCCACCAACACTCGTTCGGTTTCAATCGGTCTTGTATGTCGGAGCAAGACCACATATTCACCCAAGGGAACTTCCTTCAGGGAGTCCGACGGGATACCATCAGGCGCCTTCGAGCACAACACCATGGCCGTCCCTTCGAAATAGTTTGGAGAATCTTTGTTCTCAATGATGGATACACCCAATTGTTTGGAAATCAGGAGTTTTTTATCAGCATCCAGCACCTGTACCCTGTAGGCGCCTGCTTGGTTAAAAGAGTATTGAACTGCCGTCCAGTTGGACGAATTCACCAGGGTGGATGACTTGGTATCGTACTCGTCAAATCTCCCATTCGTCCAACGGTCTACAAAAAAATAGATTTTGGGGCTTGTGATGTTTCCGCCTTGGTCAAACAAAAACTCGATGTTTTGACCCGCTTTTTTCAATTCGAAGGTGTCTTGTGACCCGATCGGTTTCCCTTCTTGGGTATGACTTCTGCAAAAATGAAGGGATTGACCAATCAGGGCCTTGGGTGGAGCAAATGCAAACATGAGGACGCAAAAAATAAACATCCGAGGCCGGAACATCAAAATCACAGCCTCGGATGCTTTTGGGTGCATGCCTATCTCTAACAGGAAATTAGCGCATCAAGGTCACGTTGCCCGTGAATTCGCGGTTACCCACCCGCAACGTGTAGTAGTACACGCCGTCGGCACATGGGGCATTGCGGAAATTACCGGCCCAGCCATCGTTCTTGTTGTTGGTCGAGAAAATCTTCTCACCCCAACGGTCGAAAATGTCCAGCAAGAAGGGTTGGCTTCCTGTGTAGTTGACCATGAACTCGTCGTTGATACCATCTCCGTTCGGGCTGAATACGTTCGGTACGAAGATTTCTGCGGTGCGGACTATGTAAGGTCCGTGGGTCACATGGCTCACACAACCGAAAAGATTGGTCACCGAGAGCGTCACGTAATATTCGCCGGGTTGATCGAATCCGTGGCTTGGGTTGGGCAGGTTGCTGCTTCCGCCATCACCGAAATTCCAAGTGAAAGAGACACCTCCTGCGCTTTGTTCGTTGAAGGTGACAAAGCCGTCTGGCAGTGCCAATTCAGCGGGGAAGTTGGGGGATGAAGTAAATTCAGCTTGAACGGTGTCGTACACGGTCACAATCAGGGGTTCCGTAACATCCGCACAGGCTCCTTCCGTCAAAGCGGTAAGTGTGACTTCGTAGGATCCTGGACCTGTGAAAGTGTGGCTGACTTGTTCGCCATTGACAACGGGTGTGCTGTCGCCGAAGTCCCAAACCAACAAAACGCCATCCGATGTGAGGGAAGTGAAGGAAACTGTATGGGGCACACATCCTTCGGTGAAGCTGTTGGTAAAGCTTGCTTGGGGTGCAGGAATCACAGAAACCGTGACCTCAGCACTTCCAGAACAGCCGCCTTCTGAGGCAGTCACGGTGTAGGTAGTGGTGGAGGTAGGCGCCGCCAAAGTAGAATCAGAGTTCGGATTGGCCAAACCTGTCGAAGGTGTCCAAACAAAATTGGCCCCACCGATGCCTCCTGTGGCCGTCAGTAAAACGGAGTCGCCTTCGCAAATCACATTGGTATCTGCGGTCGCTGTGGCAATCACCTCATTCAACACGATAACCAAAAGCGAGTCGGTGCGGGAACAAGTGTTGTTGGTAACCGTGTAATAAAAATACATGGTGCTGTCCGTTTCCACTTGAACTGTCGGGGCATTGTTGGGACCTACAATGAATCCAACTGGCTGCCATTCGTGGATGATGGTCTGCGGATTGGCAGGGGGCAGGTTGTTGACCCAAGTCAAGGTTCCATTCAGGGTCCAAGGTCCGGTGCCTTCGCAAACGGTGATGGTAGGTCCGGCTTCAGGAAGGGGGGAAGGGTTAACCGTTACCAAAACTGAATCCAAATTGCGGCAACCATAAGCGGAGGTCACTTCCAAATAATAAAGGGTAGTTTGCCCGGGTGATGCATTCACATCTTCGCCGATTGTGGTGGCCAAACCGGTGGAAGGAGACCAAGAAAACACGGCAATGGAATCCGGAATGATCAGATTGGACACCGAAGCAGTACCATCCAACAGAGCCGTCTCACCGGCGCAGATGTCACGGTTCGGACCTGCATCCACGGTTGGGATTTCAGTCACGAACACGGTCACTGTATCCGCGATGCTGGGGCATCCATTGGACCAAACCGTGAGGAAATAGGTCGTGGTGGAGGGTGGGGATGCCATTGGATTGATGACATTGGGGTTGGATAGACCAGTGGCTGGGCTCCACTCGTAGTCATACACGGGGCCTGCACTTGTGCCCACACCTGTCAGCATTGCCGAATCACCCAAACAGACAATACGGTCTGGACCTGCATCTGCAACCGGTACTGGATTGACGGTGATGGTGACTGTGGATACGGTATCTAAAGTATTGAAGTCACTCGTGCAGCCTGTGGCCAAATCGGTAATGACCAAGGTGTAGATGGTGGTGGTATCGGGCCGCGCGCATGGGTTTTGCAAGGCTGGATCATTCAAGCCTGTGCTTGGGATCCATTGGTATTGGAAGGGCCCGAAACCCGTGAGGACAGTAGGTGTCAGGACCGTACAAGGCGCTGGTGTGCCACAAATGGTGGCATCTGGTCCTGCGTCAACGCTTGGTTTTGGAATCACGTTGACTTGTACGGAGTCCAGTGGTGAAGGACAACCATTTTGGTCGGTCACAAACAGGTAATAGAGGGTTGTGTCGGTCGGATTGGCTACTGGGTCATTGTCATACAATGAGTCCAAGCCACAAGGCGGGTTGGCGCAGCTCCAAGTGAAATAATATGGGGCGGTACCACCTGATCCAGTTCCTGTCAACTGCACGCCGCCCGAGCCCTCGCAGAAGCTTACGTTGACGCCTGCATCAACCGATGGACTTGGGTTGGCCACCACCGTAACGGCTGCAGTGGTCTGACATCCATTGGCGTCTGTGACGGTTACGCTGTAGGCGCCAGCACATACGCCTTGAACGGTAGATGAACTGGACCCGTTGCTCCATGCATAGGTGTAGTTGGGCGTGCCTCCGTTGGCCACCACCGAGATGGTTGCGTCGCAGAAATTGGCGCAAGTTTCAACCGTTCCCGATGCTTGGGCGGTGAGGGGCGAAGGTTCCAATACGGTCACCGTGCTGGTGTTGGTACAGCTTTGGTTGTCGGTGACGGTCACCGTGTATTGCCCTGCAACGAGGTTGTTGATGGTTGGGCCGTTGCTGCCATTGCTCCATGAATAGGAGTAACCTCCGGAACCACCGCTGGCGGCAGCTGTCGCGGAGCCATCCGACCCACCCGTGCAAGAGACGCTGGCAGTAGAAACGTTGATTGCAATTGCGGTAGGCTGGGTCAAGGTAACCGTTGCGGTTGCGGTGCAACCGTTGCTGTCGGCAGCAGTCACGGTATAATTGCCTGCTGGCAATCCGCTGATGCTGCTACCCGCCTGGTTGATAGGTTGCCAAAAGAAAGTGTAGGAACCCACACCGCCCGATGCGACAGCAGAAACCGAACCATTGGCTTGGCCGAAGCAACTTGCTGGCTGCATTTGGGCTTGGGTGGTGACTTGCGTTGGTTGGGTGATGGTGGCTGTGACCGTGTCGCGGCATCCACCTGCGTCGGTGACGGTGATTGAGTAGTTGCCTGCACCCAAATTGGTGCCGATTGCTCCCGAGCCCGAAGGAGACCACTGGTAGGTGTATGGACCGTTGCCACCACCTGCTCCGATGGTGATGGAACCAGAAGCTTGCCCAAAACAAAGCGCGGGTGAAGGCGTAGCAGTTGCGGTTACGATGGGAATTGCCGGAATCACAAAGCTATCTACCTTGGTGCAAAGGGATGCGTCCGTGATGGACACGGTATATGTGCCGGGTGACAAACCCGTGATGGTGTTACTCGTTCCACCGTTGCTCCATGAATAGGTGTATCCACCTGCGCCGCCTGTTGGATTGACCGTGATGGCGCCGCCGCTGGCATTGTTACAGCTGGCTGGGGTGATGTTGGGATTGGTGTTGATGGCTAAGCCCACGACGCTCACGTTTACGCTGTCGGTCACGGTCACAGTAGAACCGTTACAGTTGGTGTAAACTGCTTGAGCATAATAAGTTGTGGTTTGGCTTGGGCAAACCTGCACGGTGGTTGTGGCGGAAATTGGAACCGGGTTGCCGGCTTGGAACCAAGAGACGGTATAGTTGGGGGCTCCCGAAGGCACAAACCTCCATGCGTCGTTGTTGGTGGTCCATTGTGTGGGGAAGTTACGTCCCGGTACCACCACAGCCTGTGTTCCGGTGGCATTGTGGATGCCTTGAATGGCGGCTCCAGCGTTCCAACCCGCACAGGTGGGTTTGTTCTGGATGTAAACCTCGATGATGTTGGTGGTTTCGTAAATGGCGATTTGGCCGGTGTAACGAAGGTTGGTGCAGGAGAAGTAGGCGATGTTGTCGAAGGAAACCACAAAAACGCGGCAAGGAGCGGTTCCGTATTGTTGCCATCGGATGGTACCCGCGATGCTGGGGTCGATGTCTTGGAACGTGCCCATGATGCAGTTCAGCGGGTTGTTGGCGCTCGGGATGGCTGCATTGATGGGCCATTGGCAGTATTGGTTGGCTTGCCCCAAATCGAAGGAAAGGATCCCGTTGGATCCGACGATACATTGGTTGTACGTGTTGCCGTAATAGCAGAAGTTGAAACCAATCGGCAGAAGCGCGGAATAAATATCGTCGATGTTCACCAAAATCGGGGTCCCCACGTTGTAGGGGTACGGATTGTATGGAATCTGCTGAACCGTGTAATTGGTGGGTTGGTTGCCTGAAACAGGCGTGGCCGTAAGGTTGGCACACCCGGTGCAAGCCAAAGTAGTGTCGTTGCCACCGTTGACGGCAGGACAGGAAATCGAGGGCTGGGCCCAAACCTGTGTGCAAATGAGGAGCAACAGAGCGACGATTCCCAAAATATTCTTCTTCATAAGCGCAAACTGCAGTCTGTAGGTAAGATGTCTTTCTTCCGAAAAAGCTGTTCGAATGTGCCCGCTTGCCCGTTCTATCCCCATTTATGTTATCAATGGGTCTTTGCAAACCGCACAACGCGGAACACTACAACAAATCAAGCAAAAAATCCGAAGGAAAAATAGCACGATTTTCCACGATTTGGCCCGAATGGCCACAAACGACCGCTGAATGGCAAAAGGTCAGGATTCGGTCGACCAATTTGACTTTCCAAGGGCCATTGGGCATATTTAAGGGAATTGAAGGGTTTTTTTGGGTATTTCTAGCCTGAATCTTGGTCGAGGAAGGATATTTCCAAGTCAAGCCTTGTTCGGGTTTCAGCTCGGATTTGAGGTGTATCGGTGTCTGCAAGACTTTGCCGCTGTTGGGAATGCTTGAAAAAAGCAGCATTTTTGATTCATGGGCTCCATCGCTTGTGGATTCATCCGAGGTGCACCACGATTTGGCCCGGTAATCTCAATAATAAAGGCTTTTTTGGAGCTTTTCGATGTGGAAACTTGCCTTCGGGAGCTCTTAACTGTTAAATCAAACGCAATCTTGAACCATGAAGCATCGTCTCTACGTTTTATTCCTTGCACTTTTCGTCCTGACAGGCGCCATTTCGGCTCAAACCCTTTCAGTAAGCGTTTCAGGTACGGTACGCGAGTCAGGCACCAACAATCCGATCGCAAATCACTCGGTTTACATCATGTTTGACTCATTGGCCTTCCCTTATTTCGGGACTGCCACCACCAATTCCAACGGTGAATATGCATTCAACATCGTGGGCGTCAATCCTACTCCTAGCAACCTTTGGGTCTACGTGTACGACTGCAATGGCACCTACCAAGGTTCCGGCCCCATTGCCTACGGTCCCAATGCCACGGTATTCCAAGGGGTGGATTTCTTGATTTGCCAAAACGGCGGTGGCGGTAGCCTTTGTGCTTCCAACTTCTCATCCTCATGGGTGCAGGGTACGACCTCAGCCAACTTCAGCGATTTGTCTTCGGCTGGAAGCCCTTCTTCCTCCATTGTTTCTTGGGCATGGGATTTTGGGGATGGCACCACCAGTACCCAACAAAACCCAAGTCATACCTATAATTCACTGGGCTCCTACACGATTTGCTTGACCATCACCACAAGCAACGGCTGTTCGGACACGTTCTGTGATTCTTTGTGGTTGGGCGGTAGTTCCGGATCTTGCCAAGCATTTTTCTCATTCGGCAACAGCGGATGCAACTACACATTTTACGATTCATCTTACACTTCCAATGGTCCCTTGACCTATTTGTGGGACTTTGGAGATGGTAGTACCGGCACGGGAAGCAGCTTCTTCGGCACCCCCCACACGTACGCCTCCAGTGGGAACTACCAAGTCTGCCTCACCATTTCCGACAGCCAAGGGTGCACGGACACCTACTGTCAGACCGTCACGGCCAATTGTGGAGGCGGTGGCGGTGGAGGCTGCCAAGCTGGGTATTATTGGTATCCGGATACGTCTGGTCAATACACCATCATCCTCGTCAATACCTCCACAGGCAACAATTTGTCCTACCTGTGGACGTTCGGGGATGGTTCATCCTCTACCTTGGCCAATCCGAGCCACGTTTACAACGGTCCTGGGTACTACCAGGTTTGTGTGACCGTATCCCAATCGGCGCCGTCCGGATGCACGAGCACCTATTGCGATACCTTGGGTGTGTTGAACTTCACCAACAGCGTGCCTTTCAGCATCATGGTGATGGGAGGAGCGGTTTCAACTGTACAACCCATGGATGAAGTTGTTGATTTGCATCCCAATCCGGCTAGCCATTCTTCCTCATTGAAATTCACCTTGCAGCAAAGCGCTGAAGTGGACATCGCAGTGGTTGACCTTCAAGGCAAGACCGTCATGCAACAAAACTTGGGCATGTGTTCGGCCGGCGAAAACCAATTCGATTTGGACCTTTCAAGGTTGCAGGCAGGGGTTTATTTCGTCCGGACTTCCACCGGAAGCCATCGGGTAGTCCGCAAATTGGTGGTGCAGGATTAAAAGCTTGCTTTCAATTCACAAAAAAGGCCGTTCAATTTTCTGAACGGCCTTTTTTGTGGGGTGAGTGCCAGGCTACATCATTGCATTTCCTTCATGATGGCGGAGACTTCGTAGAGATAGCTGTCTTTTTGGATGGTTTTGACCCAATCGTCGTTCAACCGGATCCGGATGCTGTCTTGTCCCATTATTTGGAGGTCTTCGGGCAGACATACCACCTGCATGTCGGTGATGGTCTTGAAAATCTCCTTGTACTTTTCTGCCTCCTCCTTATAGGTTTTCTCGTCTTGGCGGTAGGCGTTCAACTCTAGGGAGCGTGTTTTGATTTCGCGTTGCCTTTTCAAACGAAGGGCGTTTTGTTCTACCATCAGGAGGGCAGGGTCCTTTTCGGTCCTTGCACGGGAATTTTTGCGGATTTGCTCGATGGTCTGTGGGGCCAACTTCCAAGAATCGAACTGCACCGGTGAAATTTCATCCCATGGCATGGTGAAATCCTGCTCACGTTCCCCACGGTCCACATAGGCGTAGGCATCGTTCATGACGATATCGGGGGTCACACCTTTGAGTTGGGTGGCGCCGCCATTGATGCGATAGAATTTTTGGGTGGTGAGCTTGATGGAGCCAAGCGGTTTCAATTCTTCAGCTTTGCCTTGGATGAAATTGTCCAGATCGAAGAACCGTTGGACAGTCCCTTTTCCGTAGGTGGGCGTGCCGACCACAATCCCCCTCCTGTAATCCTGGATGGCAGCAGCCAAAATTTCAGATGCAGAGGCACTTGAAGAATTCACCATTACCACCAAGGGGCCGTCGTACTGAATACGGGCGTCGGTATCGTCCAAGATCTGAGGAGAACCGAATCGGCTTCTCACCTGAACCACAGGGCCTTTGGAAAAAAACAACCCAGTCATTTTCACCACATCCAGCAGCGAGCCGCCTCCATTGTTCCGCAAGTCCAACACCAAACCGGAAATGTTCTGTTTTTTCAATTTCTCGATTTCCAAGGCCACGTCGGTGGCGCAATTGCGGCCGGTTCGGTCGGTGAAGTCCGCATAAAACTTGGGCAGCTTGATGTAGCCAATCCCTTTCGGGCTATGTTTGGTCTTGATGACAGCCGATTTGGCAAAGGTCTCCTCCAAAATCACCACATCGCGGACAATCGGAATCAGTTTCGTGCTTCCGTCTGCCTTGCGGACAGTCAGCCTCACCTCTGTGCCCTTAGGTCCACGAATCAATTTCACGGCATCGTCCAATCGCATGTCCACGATGTCGACCGGGTCAGCTACACCTTGCGCCACCTTCAAAATCAAATCGCCTTCTTCCAATTCACCCTGCCGGTAACTCGCCGATCCGGGTACGATTTTAGATACCTCAATGTAGCCGTCCTTTTCCTGCAGGGTGGCACCGATTCCCTCCAGTTTCCCGCTCATCTGGATGTCGAAGTTTTCCTTTTCGGCAGGGGGGAAGTAGCCGGAGTGTGGGTCGTAAGTGGCCGTCAAAGCATTCAGGAAATCAGCCCTGCGGTCGTCACGGTCCATTTTTTCCATCCGGTGCACCCAATCGTCATAGGTTTTCATCACCTTCACACGGGCGTCCTCCTCCAGCTGGGCCAAGGACTTCGTTTCACCGGTTGATTTTCCACTTTCTTGGTTTTCCAACTCCGTGACCACGCGGGAAAGCACCTGCCACTTCAGCAGCTTTCTCCAGCGGTCTTTGAGTTCGGCTTCATCCTTGGGCCATGCCATTTCCTCCGGTTCCAATTCGATGCTTTCATTCACCGAGAAATCGAAAGGTTGTATCAAAAATTCCTTGTAGAAGCCACGCACCTGCTGAAACCTACGCTCATAAAGATTCTCCGCCTCATTGAAAAAGTCATACCGGTGCTCTTTGACTTGCTCGTCGATGGTCAACTCAAAGGGCTTGAGGACATTGATGTCGGATTGGGTGAAGAACCGCTTGTTGTAGTCCAGACGGTCAAGGTAGGATTTCCAAACGCGCTTGGAGAAGTCATCGTTCAATTCGTAGGGAGCATAATGGTTGGAGTTCAGGCCCATCATCACCAACCGCATCAACACTACATCCTTGTCCTCGGGAGAAAACGGACGAAATGCCAAAAGGCCGGTCCCCAAAACAAACAGCGCTGAAAAAAGCCAAATTCTTCTTTTCATGATTTTGCCCATGCATGTGCATGACTCTTGAATTAAACGCAAAAATTATACCGAAGTTACCTAGTATCAAAAAGGAATCGGTTGATTTGGTCCAACAGGTTGTCGGTCAGGAAATTGAAGAAGGAAGATTCGGATGGTGGTGCAGGATGTCAATCCGGACTTTACGTTCACACAGTAGGCAAATCACTTTTTATTGGCTTTGGCCATCAGGTCACCGGCACTGCCCACGAGGATTCCCCTAGGAGTCAAGGCCGAAAATATTGCCGTCACATTGTTGATGAACCCCGGGATGGATTTGCGTTTCCCTTTGTACATGGCCTTCAAACCGATTTGCGCTACGCTTTCTGCGGACAAAACAGAAGCATTCATCAATTTGGGAGACTGTGCGTTCGCCACTTCGTTGAATTCGGTGGTGGTGATGCCCGGGTACAAGGTGGTTACTTTCACCCCTTTGTGTTTGAGTTCGTGGCGTATGGCATCCGAAAACGAACCCACAAAGGCCTTGGTGGCGGCATAGGCACTTACGTAAGGTGTGGGGATGAAGGCTGCCATGGAGGCCACCTGCAAGATGTGACCTTTGCCGGCCTTGGCCATGTCCCTTCCGAAAAACTGGGAGAGCATCGTGAGGCTGTGGATGTTCAACACCAGCATGGATTGGATTTTGTCGGTATCCATTTCCAAAAAATCTCCTTGAATGCCCACGCCTGCATTGTTGATGAGGATGTCAACCTCGATGCCTGCTGTTTTCACCGAATGGTACAGGTCGGCGGCTGCATCTATCAGACCCAGATCAGAAGGGAACACCCTGACATCGATTCCGTGTTTGCCGGACAATTCTTGGGCGAGTGATTCCAATCGGTCGATGCGTCTGGCTACCAACACGAGGTTTTTACCTTGCTGGGCCAGTTCATGGGCAAAGGCTGTACCAATGCCGCTGCTTGCGCCTGTCACCAAGGCGTAAGGGGATGATTTTGCGGATGTCATGTTCAGGCTTCTGCGAAATCAAGGTGCTGAGAGGCCCTGTTTTTGCTTTCAGCTGACTTGATGGGCAGGGGAATCTTGTGGTGGTGGAGATAGTTGGCAGACAAATCCCAATCTTCATAATAGGTGCCCCACATGCGGTCCCAAATGGAAAATGCCGCCGCGTGGTTGATGAGGTTGCCACGTTTGCAGTGGTGGAGTTTGTGGGCGTGGTTGTCCATGAAAATGTATTTCAACCATCCAATCCGGTAGGTCACGCTCGTGTGGTCGGTGGCCTGAAGCAACAAGATGAGGCCGTAGGCCACCCAGGTTGTGGCGAGGTCCATGCCCATGAAGTAAGAAATCACGATGAGGGAGGGCTGGAATTGGCTGATTGCCGTATCGACCAAGGAGCTTTGGTTGCCCCTGAAAAAGTCCATTTCGGTGACCGAATGGTGCGCGGCATGCTTTTTACGGTAGTATTTCAACAAGGGATGATTGCCCTTGCTGTGGCTGAGCAGCCGGTGAATCCAATAATAGGCCAGGTCAGTGAGGAGGGTCGCCCCGATGATGAGCCACCAGTTGTTGTAGTGCTGACCGTAAAGGGGCACATAAGAAAGGGCCCACCAGCCCAAGGTCACCAATCCGCCTCCGATGCCTACGCCTTTCACGAATACCATGAAAAGACCGTCCCAAATCTCTTTGGGGGTTGCTTTGGGAAGGTCGATGGATGGTGCCCGCTGCTCATTGATGAGCGTGAACGGGATGAATACGGCTGAAACTGCAATGAAGGTCCAGAATGCTGACCAAATGTCCACACCGAAAATCACCAACAAGATGACGTAGGTGAAGGGAGAACCGAGGTGACCAAAAATGCCGTAAAACAAGCCTGAGACCTGTTCTTTCGGGATATTGGGTTTGGGAAGTTGTACGTAGGTGTTTTGCATGCAGACAAAAGGTTGAAAGGGAAGTCCCGCTTTGACGAGTCTCCTTGCAAGAGGTGAATTTAATCATTTTTGGCGGAAAGCCACAAACTACAAAGGAAGCGGGTGGCGCCAATAACCTTCAGGCTGAAGGGGGTACCGTGCCTTCGACCAACATTGCGGTACTGTATTGGGTGAAAACCCCTAACTTTCGGCTGTGGAAAATGTCCTTTCAATTCGCGGCCTTACCAAAAGGTACCGTCGCATCGTGGCAGTCGACAACCTTGACTTGGAAATCCCTTCCGGAACAATCTGCGGTATTCTCGGACCCAACGGCAGCGGGAAAACTACCACGCTCGGTATGGTGCTCAGCGTGATTCACCCCTCCGCCGGGAGTTATCAGTGGTTTGGCAAACAGCCCGACACGG
>Ga0068876_10000277_pt1 | contig 40868 bp, 34 predicted proteins | sample NOAtaG_6_FD_66442 | JGI IMG/M metagenome (GOLD analysis project Ga0068876, IMG submission 66442) | Freshwater lake microbial communities from Lake Erie, under a cyanobacterial bloom - NOAA_Erie_Diel5S_2200h metaG | ecosystem: Environmental > Aquatic > Freshwater > Lake | place: USA: Ohio, Lake...
GGGAAATGATTTGGACCGTAATTATTACTGCAATTAGAGATCACGCATGGTAAACCATAGGTGTCGTGGTAAGCACGCACAAAATGATCGCTGCTGGCTTTTGAAGCAGAGTAGGGGCTGTGAGGGTCGTAGGAGGTAGTTTCTACAAACATGCCTGTATCGCCTAATGCTCCGTAAACTTCATCGGTGCTTACATGGTAAAAGCGTTTGAATGTTGTGTTTGGTTTCTTGAAAAGAGTTTTGGCAGCGTTCAGTAAATTAACTGTTCCAATAACGTTGGTCATCACAAATTCTAAAGGATTAGTGATGCTTCTGTCTACATGACTTTCAGCAGCTAAATGCACAACGGCATTGAATTGTTCTTTTTCAAAGAGCGCGTTAATAAAAGTAGCATCAACAATATCTCCTTTAACGAATTTATAATTCGGTTTATTTTCTATATCTGTAAGATTTGCCAAATTACCAGCGTAGGTAAGGGCATCTAAATTATAGATCTGATAGTTTGGGTAAGTATTCACAAACAATCTAACAACATGCGAGCCAATAAATCCGGCTCCTCCGGTGATCAGTATTTTCATTTTCTTAAATTTTATAAACTCCAATAAGTTAAGCCCTTAATTTTTCCCTTGTACATTCCTTTGATATCAACCAAAACCCCATGGTTTGAAAGGATCGATTTGTAAAACTTCTCATCAAGGGTTTTGTATTCTTTATGATTAACCGCAACTATAACACCGTCGTAACCTTTACCTAATTTACTTAAGCCAAAGCCGTACTCATGTTTTAATTCATTGCTGTCGGCATGCGGATCAACGATCTCAACTTTTACGCCAAATGATTTCAACTCTTTTACAATATCAGCTACTTTACTATTACGAATATCACTTACGTCTTCTTTAAAAGTTGCGCCCATTACTAACACTTTCGATTTAGAAATATTCTTTCCACCCGCAATTATCTTCTTCACGCAAGTTTTAGCCACATAAAAGCCCATGCTATCATTCACATAACGCCCGCTATTGATCACGCGTGCGTGATATCCTAAACTCTCTGCTTTATATGTTAAATAATAAGGATCAACACCAATGCAGTGTCCGCCTACAAGACCCGGGGAGAATTTCAAGAAATTCCATTTGGTGCCCGCAGCTTCTAATACATCATATGTATTAATTCCCATTTTATTAAAAATGATCGATAGTTCATTCATCAACGCAATGTTCACATCGCGCTGTGTGTTCTCAATGATCTTTGCAGCTTCTGCTACTTTAATGCTCGATGCTTTATGTGTTCCCGGCTCAACAATGATCTCATATACTTTTGAGATATTCTCTAAACTTTCTTTATCGCAACCGCTTACTACTTTTAAAATTTTGGTGATGGTATGTTCTTTATCTCCCGGATTAATTCGCTCAGGTGAATAACCCACTTTAAAATCTTTCATGTATTTTAATCCACTCACTTTTTCAAGTACTGGAATACAATCTTCTTCGGTACAGCCTGGATAAACGGTTGATTCATAAACCACGTAATCGCCTTTTTTCAAAACCTTACCTACCGTGGTTGAGGCTGCAATCAATGGTTTTAGGTCGGGTAGGTTATGCTCGTCAATTGGTGTAGGAACCGCAATGATAAAGAAGTTCGCCTTTTTAAGATCTTCTAATTTGTGTGTAAACGTTATATCCGAATCCTTGAATTCACTTTTCGGAAGTTCGCAACTTGGATCTATTCCTTTTTTCATCAAGTTCACGCGCTTCTCGTTAATGTCGAAACCAATTACTTTTACTTTTTTAGCAAACGCTAAAGCAATTGGTAAGCCAACGTATCCTAATCCAATTAACGCAACTTGTGATTTCTTTTTAATTATATCTTGGTACATGATTTCGGAACTTTATTTATTTTTTAAAACATTCTTTGGTCGCAAAGCATAAATGCGCTCAATGATATCTACCACTTTCAATCCTTCTAAAGCATTAGTTGAAATTTTATTTTTTCCTTGTAAAGTTTCTACAACATTCTCAATCACATTGTGGTGATTGTTCGCCGACCCTTTATAGGCTCCGTAATCGTTGGCAGGATTGGTATCCGCTAATTCTGGCATTGTATAATCCTTAATATTGCATACTTCAATTTGATCCATGTATTGTCCGCCAACTTTAACACTTCCCTTACTTCCAACAATGGTTAACGACGATTCTAAATTCTTTTCCCAAACAGATGTTGAGTAATTCACGCAGCCCATTCCTCCATTCACAAAATCAAAACTTACAAAACCGCTGTCTTCAAACGCAGTATTTTTTTGGTGATTGAAATCGGCAAATTTTGCCTGTATATTGGTGATATCACCAAACAACCAATACATAATATCTATCCAATGACTGAATTGAGTGAATAAAGTTCCACCATCAAGATCTTGTGTGCCTTTCCATCCACCTGCTTTATAATAGCGATCATCACGGTTCCAATAGCAATTCAATTGTACCATGTAAATATCGCCGATTAACTTTTTCTCCATCACTTCTTTTAACCATACGCTTGGAGGAGAATAGCGATTTTGCATCACGCAAAAAACTGTTTTATGATGATGCAAAGCATTGTAAATTATTTTTTCGCAATCGGATTTTGAAAGTGCCATTGGTTTTTCTACCACCACGTGCTTGCTGGCGTCCAATGCTTTTAAAGCATGAGTTGCATGTAGTCCATTTGGCGTACAAACGTTCACTACTTCAACTTCAGGATGCGCTTTTAAAAGATCTTCAATGCTATTGTAAAATTTCTCTTTTAGATCATCCAATCCTAATTTTTCTTTTTGTAAAACGTCACACACTGCAACTAATTCGCAGGCATCATTTCTACGCACCATTTCTGCGTGGCGTTTGCCAATATGTCCTTGTCCTACAACTGCAAATTTTATCTTTCCCATTAGCTTACGCGTGTTACTACCTTGTTTTTAAGTTCATATGTTTGTTTACTCTCTTCGCAAGTGGCAATACCATTTGCGTCAAAATTTAAACGGTGACCAAATTCGCTCATCCAACCAATTTGTTTGGCCGGGTTTCCTACTAATAATGCAAAAGCGGGTACGTTTTTTGTAACCACTGCACCGGCTCCAATAAATGCAAATTCGCCGATATCATGTCCACATACTATGGTGGCATTAGCCCCAATTGAAACCCCTTTTCCAACGTGCGTTTTGGCATATTGATTCTTACGATTCACTGCGCTGCGTGGGTTGGTTACATTAGTAAAAACCATGCTAGGGCCAAGAAAAACATCATCATCGCAGGTTACTCCGGTATAAATAGAAACGTTATTTTGCACCTTTACATTGTTGCCTAATATCACTTCAGGTGATACCACCACATTTTGCCCGATATTACAATTTTTACCTAATTTGCAGTTTGGCATAATGTGAGAAAAATGCCAAATTTTGGTTCCCTCGCCAATAGTGCAGCCCTCGTCTATAACGGCTGTTGGATGTGCATAAAAATTCGCTTGGTCCATAAAAAATAAGAGCACAAATTTAGAAAAACCATTAATATCTCAAAATTTTGATAATCAATTAACTGGAAAAGCAGTTATATGTTAAAATGAACCAATTGTGAAAAAATAAGCGCCAAATTGTAAAAAAGGTAAAACGTTATTTTTTTATTCAAAGAAAAATGAACATTTTTGTTAAAATTATATAATTTATAATCATTAAATATAGTGCTATGATGAATATGTACAAATTAACGGGAGCCATTGCTCTAGCCGTAGTTTTAGGAGGAGAGATAAAGTCTCAAACATATAGCTGGTCGCCGGCTGGACCTGTTTTAAGTGCGGGGCGTTCAAGAAACATGGTGGTTGATAGATTGGACAACAAGGTACTTTACGTGGGAAGCGTTTCAAGTGGTATTTTTAAGTCGACGAACTCAGGTTCAAACTGGTTGCCAGTTAATGATCAAGATACGATTCGTAATATTAGTTATTTAGCGCAAGGGGCCGACGGAACACTTTATGCCTCAACCGGAGAAGGTTTTTTAAGAAAAACAGCAAAGGATCGTTCTTTACCGGGAACCGGACTTTATAAATTATCAGGAACCAACCTTGTTCAGGTGCAATCATCTACTGTGGTAGGTACTGTTATTAATAGAATAGCTTGTCACCCATCTAACCCAAGTAATTTTGCGGTGGCCGGTGATCTAGGTTTAATGATCACTACAGATGGCGGAAATACATTTACGCAAGCCGCAGGCGCAGTTCCTGTGACGGCAACTGCACTAACTGTTCACTATGATAATTCCGGAAATATTTATGCAACAGCAACCAACGACTTAAATCCTGGTTATGGTTATATCTATACCAAAGTTTATAAATCAGTTGGTGGTGCAGCAGGAGCTTTCGTTGAAATTACACCATCTTCAACTGAATTGCCCGATATGGCCTATGGAAGAATTGAGCTTGGGATAGCTAATTCTGACAACAATACTATCTACGCTTCAGTAGCTAAAAGCACAACAACTAACAATATTTCCTCAGCAACACTTTACGGTTTTTATGTAAGTAAGGATGGAGGTCAGAATTGGACATTGATACTCGAGGGTTCACCACAATTAGATCCACTTTCAAATGGTGGAAGTTCGGCGGCCGGAGATTACGCGCATTGCGTGACCGTGAATCCATTTAACCCTGATCAAGTATTTGTAGGTGGTTATAAATTTTATACATGGACAAAAACCACAGGAGGGCCTGCAGGCGTTGGCACATGGATCAGATACGGAAGTGAATTTGCTTTTAATACACCAATTTATTTACGTCAAAACATTCACGATATTAAATTAGTTACAAGTGGAACGAGCTTAGTTGCTTCTTATTTTATTACTGATGCCGGGGTTTATAAATCTTCTGATAATCTTCTTTCTTTCCAATTCTTTTCGTCAGGATTAGGAACCGCGCAGTACAACAATGTTGATATTACTCGTTTTCCAAAATCAGCGAAGCAAACAAACTCACTAGTGCCTTATTCTGGTTACATCTCCGCCACCGGTGGAAATGGGGTAGGTTACTTTAGCGGAAATTATCCTGCAGTTACTTCAGAATTGAATTATTTGAATGGTGATTTTTTTAACAGTACTTACTCTAAACTTTCTCCTAACACAGCATTTTTCACATCGGCTAATAGTAATATGTATGTATCCCCTGATATTACAACTGGTGAGCCAACTCTAATGCAAGTAAGTCACTTGGGTTCTGAGTGTCAAACCGACCCAAGTATCACGCAAATTGATTTCCGTGGCATCAGTAACAATGGATCTACAAAAGACCAAGCTTATGTAAACAACTCATATACGGCAACAGGTACGCCATTTAAATTATGGGAGAACACAAAGGTTGATGGCTCAGTAACAGATCCAAAGCGATATTCTACTGTTGATTCAGCTCTTTTCTTTAATGATTCTATTCGTGTATTGATCCCTATAACTACTACGGTTGCAGGCGCTACATCTTACACAGTAAGTTTAATAAAGCCACAGGCATCTGCAATAATTGATAAGGTAAACATCTCAACGTTTACTGTTGCCATTGCAACAACTACCAGCTCTTCTTGTTTTGGTAATTCAGCCGTTGCTTATACTGCAAATACTAAGGCAACTATAGAATTTGGAGGCGCAACTTCTCCAACCACTTTACCATCTAGTTATACCTTAACGGGATTAACATCTACCGCTGTAAACACTTTAAATAAACTCACCATTGATCCGGTCGACCTAAAAGATATTATCCAGTTTGAGATCCCGGTGAATCCATTAACGCCAATTGTTACTAGTACAGCTAATTTACAGTACGTACGAGTAGGAGTTACTGTGTTTTACCGATATAATGCCGGAAGTACCATTGAAGTGAAGAATGACAATATTTCAGCGCTAAAATTCAGCAAAACTACTACCATTACGAGCAATGCATGGACATTTACAAATGTTGGAACCAATTCCTTAGCTCCAGTTTCTACTTCGCCTCCAACAAAATATAAATTGGATTACAATGCCAGATTGGCGATGTTGAATGACAAAGGAGTTTTAGTTAGTAAGCGCCCTTTGAACACTAATGATCCTCAAAAATTCCAAATGGTAAGTTGTACAGGTGCTTTAACTACAAACTCAAGCACATATACTGCAGGTCAAATGACTGTAACAGGTTTACCATATTTATTAGAATGGGCTCCAAATGGAGAAGCAATTTATTATGTAACATCAGTTACTACGCCAAGTCCTGTTTACCGAGTTTATAAAGTAAATGTTGGTGCTAGTATTCATGATTTTGCTATTGATGACTACAGAGGTGCATATTATACAGGATGTGTGAATGGAAAGAGAACATCTGCAACAGCCTTTACATTTACCACCAACTTTAATTCTCCTTTTAGAACAACCCTTACCTTCACTTGCCCAGAGAGGGTAACTAGTATAGAAGTAAGTGATGATAACAAAACAATAATGGTTACCACTGCAGATGCAACTAACAGGGTATATGTAAGTACACCTAATATGGATACCGATAATATTGATAACACTGTTGTTAGTTTCACAAATAAAACTGGAACCGGATTACCAAGGGGTTCTATCAATTGTGGATTATTTGAGATGACTGAAAATAAGCGTGTTTTATTAGGTACTGATAGAGGTGTTTACGTTACTGATGATATAACAGCTGCAAGTCCAATTTGGTTAGACGCAAAGAACCCATCAAGTACTACTAATGCTTTGCCTAATGTACAGATCTTTGATATCAAGCAACAAAAGGCTAGCTCATGGGATTCTTACAACTCAGGAATTATTTATGTAGCCACGAATGGTAGAGGAGCTTGGTTAAACAAGAACTACCTTGTTCAAACCGTAATTGGAGTAGAGGAGCGTGATGTAATTGCAAAAAATACTGGTTTATCATTGTATCCAAACCCAACCAATGGAAATGTAACACTTAATTTCTTTGCAGCTGATAACGAGAACATCGTGATCAATGTAATGGACATTAGCGGACGTGTTGTGAAATCAGAAAGTCAAAATAATTTAAGTTATGGTTACACTGACCGTACAATAAGCACTAACGATTTAACCAATGGTGTTTACATTGTAAACGTTACAAGTTCTAAAGGAATTAAACGTGTAAGTAAATTAGTAGTATCAAAGTAATAATATTAAAATCAAAATTAAAAGGCTTCCCATTGGGAGGCCTTTTTTGTTTGAGACATTATACGATTTGTGTTACGGAAAAAATGATTACTTTAGTCAGGTATTGAAAATCAAGTTTTATATATTGCCTTTAAGTTTGTTTTTAATTTCTTGTAAAAAGGATCGTATTTGTGAATGTTCAACAACGTGGACCTTTCAATACAGTAATGGAAGCGGGTATGACACAAGAATATTTCCTTCAGATTCAAAAGAATATAGTAAAGGTTTAACAAAAAAGCAGGCAATTAACTCTTGTAATCATCAACGTGAAACCATTCAATCTAGCTTTGAGGACCTTATCACGTATCATGGCAATGATCCATTGAAATCTGGAGAAAAAATAGAAACAAAATGTATTCTTCATTAAACTATGAGAGTCTTATTAGCCATAATTTTTATCCTTTTTATCTCATCATGTAGAAAAAGCTATAAATGTTCTTGTAGGACTGTATTTAATTACACTGGAGGTACAGAGACATTTTTATCAACGGAAAAACCAATACAAAAGAGATTAACAAAGAAGCAAGCTGAATCTGTTTGCGACAGTGAGGCAACTGCACTAGAAAACACATTTAATAATTGGTGGACCAACAATGGAGCTTGGTCTTCAGGTGGAGCTTATGCACGTTCAACTTGCAAGCCTAAAGCGGATTTTTGATCTATAAAGAGAAACCATTTTCGCTGGTATATTCCATAAAAAAACCCCGACGATAAATGTCGGGGTCTTTTCCCTAAAACTAACCTTGTTTTTTTAATCTACATTATCATGTAAAAAAGAGTTATTCGGGCGGATCTCGATCTTTTTATCATCGCCTTCACTTAAAGTAAAGCGAGATACATTTGATTCCTGCGAATAATTCTTGTTCTCTAAATTGATATTCTTTCTTGAGAATGCAGTTTCTTTTTCTAAAGAAGCTAAGCCTTCAGGGCTTTTCATTTTCAAGGTGATCTCTTTCAGTTTACGAATACGCTCCTGAGCTAATTTGATCTGCTCTTCGCGAGATATCTCCGCTACAACATTTGGAGTTTCAGAAACCGGCTCTTCTTTTATTTCGTTAACAGGATAATCTGTATTTTCATTTACGGTTGTAAAGGTAAATTCTTTTATTTCTGTTACCTCGATGTTTGTAGCTTCAATTTTTTCTGTTTCATCCGTTAAATTTGTCTCAGTAACCTCGAAGCTGATCTCTTTTTCTTCAGTGATCTCTTGTTTCACGAAAACAAATGGCTCTTCCTCTTTGGTTTCGCTTACCGGCGCAATTACTTCTTCAGCTTTTGTTTCGTTCAAGTCAACTACTTTTCTTTCTTTGTAAAAAGAAGCTTCAAAACTTTGTGAAGGACGTGATTTGAATCCTGTAGCAATAATGGTAACACTTACGCTATCACCTAAAGATGCATCGGTTCCGTAACCGGTAATTAACTCTGCTGTTCCACCTGCAGCTTCTTGGATAAAGTCGGTGATCTCACCAAATTCATCCATATCAATATCATCGCTACCGCTCATGATGTTCAATAACACATGGCGAGCACCGCTGATATCGTTATCATTTAATAATGGAGAATTCAATGCGCCTTCAACTGCTTTTAATGCACGTTTTTCGCCACTTGCAACTGCACTTCCCATAATGGCAACACCGCTGTCTTTCATTACGGTTTTCACATCGTTGAAGTCAACGTTAATGTGCATATGTAAACTGATGATCTCAGCAATACTTTTTGCTGCACCTGTTAATACATCATCTGCATGTGCAAATGCTTCGCTCATTTTTAAGTTACCGTAGATCTCGCGTAATTTATCGTTGCTGATCACTAAAAGTGTATCAACATATTTTTTCATTTCTTCTAAACCAGCGTCGGCTTGTGTTTTACGTTTTTTACCTTCAAACATAAAAGGCAAAGTAACAATACCAACTGTAAGTATTCCCAACTCACGTGCAATACTTGCAATAACCGGAGCAGCGCCTGTACCTGTACCACCACCTAAACCGGTTGTGATAAATACCATTTGCGTGTTTTCGGTTAAATATGCTCTGATCTCATCAATCGATTCAATGGCTGCATCACGTCCAACATCAGGAATAGAGCCTGCGCCCAGTCCTTTTGTAAGATTGCTTCCTAATTGTATCTTGTGATTAACCGGGCTTTTTTCAAGCGCTTGTCTATCGGTATTTGCTACGATAAAATCAACGCCTTTAATGCCCATCAAGAACATGTGGTTTACAGCGTTGCTTCCGCCGCCGCCAACACCGATCACTTTTATGATCGAACTCTCAGCGTTTGGTAATTCAAATTGCATCATGGTGGTTATGGTTTTAGGTTATTAAGGTTTATGTTAGTTTATTAATTAATTATTTTAATAATGAAGCGTTCATTGATCTGCTTAATTATTCAATGTCGTCGCTCATCCAATCTTTAGCACGAGTGATCAGTGTGTCAAAAAACGATCCGATCTTTTTCTGTGAGTGATTGGTTATCTTCTTTGCTTCTTTCACTGAAACGGTTTCTTGTGTATCAACTACTTCTGGTTTGTTGAAGTTCAATCCGCGTTTTGATTCACGCTCGTATTTTTCAATACCTTTCATTACAAGTCCAATACCTGTAGCGTACAAGGGATTCTTTAATTCATTATCAGCAGAAGATAAATGTTTGTTTGGAGTTCCATTACGGCAATCCATTCCGCTGGTAAGCATGATCAATTGTTGTAAATGTTTTAACATCGATCCACCACCGGTAACTACGATACCTGCCGATAATTTGCGTTCATAGCCAGATGATTTTATTTCGAATAGAACAAATTCTAAAATTTCTTCCATACGCGCTTGAATGATCTGCGCTAATAGTTTTACAGACACTTCTTTTGGGGCACGGCCAGACAATCCGGGAATTGAGATGATCTCATTCTCTTGATTTTCTTGAGCTAATGCCGAACCAAAACGAACTTTTAATTGTTCTGCCTGCGATTTAATGATACTGCATCCTTCTTTGATGTCATCGGTTACAATATTACCCCCGAAAGGAATAACAGCAGTGTGACGAATAATGCCATCGTAAAATACAGCCACATCGGTAGTACCACCACCAATGTCCACTAAAACAACACCGGCTTCTTTTTCTTCATCGCTTAACACAGCATCAGCACTTGCTAATGGCTCTAAATGAAGATCAACAATTTCTAAACCTGCGCGATTAACGCATTTGAAAATATTTTTAACCGCACTTACTTGCCCGGTAATGATATGGAAGTTTCCTTCTAAACGAATGCCGGCATGGCCAATTGGATTTTTGATACCACTTTCGTTATCAATGATATATTCTTGCGGAATCACATGAATTACTTCTTCACCCGGATTCATTACCAAGCGATGCATGTTGTCGATCAATTGATCTACATCTTTTTGACTAACTTCATCATCTAATGATTGACGTGTGATCATTCCGCGGTGCTGCATACTTTTGATATGTTGCCCGGCAATACCCACAATAACTTCTCCAATATCAACATTGGCTTTGTCGGCTGCAATTGCAATGGCCGTTTTTATTGAAGCAACAGTTTGTTCAATATTCACCACAACGCCACGGTTTACACCAAGCGATTCGGTTTTGCCAATGCCCATGATCTCAATTTTACCATGTTCATTTTTACGGCCAACAATGGCAGCAATTTTTGTGGTTCCAATGTCTAGCCCTACTACAAGGTCAGAGCCTAAGTTAGTTGTGTTTTCTTCCATAGAATTATTTTTTGGTGCAAACAACCAGATTTTTAAATTTTAAATTAATAGTTGAATATTTGTTCCAGCTATTGGTCTTGTTCAAACCTTCGCTATAAAATAGTTTTAATTTATTGAGTTTTACGTCTAGGTCTTCGTTTTTCCCAAGTAAAATAGATTGTTCGCCAACCACAGGTGTTAGTACAAATTCCTTTTCAGGTGTAACATAAATTTGATGCACAAGATCGCATAACAACGAATCAGCGTAAATGTGTTTTGAGATATCATAAATATCATCAAGTACACTTATTTCCTTGAATAATGGATTCTGAGAAATTTGATCAACTGAATATTGGTATCTGCGAGCGTATGATTCGTAAATAGCACCATTTGCCACAAGAACTCTTCCTGTAGCTCTGAAGCTTAATGGCATTAGTTTACTTAACGAATCAATATAATAACTTTCCCCGCTAGAAGTAATGATGCGAACCAAGGGACGACGTTGTTTTACTGAAATTTTAAGATCGCCATTTACATCATAAGAAATTTCGGCATTCTCAACGGCAGGATTAGAATTTAATGCTTTTTCTAAACTGTTGATGTCGATGTTTTTAAGTTCGTTGTTCACTAAAACATCGTGTCTTTCTTCAAAGAAATTCTTTACTTCGGTCTCGTTGATAAATTCGTCATCGGATGGATTGATGATCTCTACAGAAACATGGTTTACCTTGGCATGCTTGTGCTTTTCGCTGGCAAACGACCATGACATCACAAGGCCCGACAAAACAAGGACCCAAGTAAGTGCGGTAAACAGTTTTCTATAATTTATTTTTTTCAAAGTTCTATTTAATCTTTTCTTTTAGTAGGTCTTCAATGGGTTTAACCAAGCCATCAATATCTCCTGCGCCCATGGTAACGATCACCTCATGATCGTTTGTTCGAATGTGTTCCAACACTTCCTGTTTGCTCAACAACTTTTTATTTTTTGTTGTTACTTTTTCAAGAAGCATTTTTGACGTTACACCTTCAATTGGAAGTTCACGTGCAGGGTAAATGTCAAGCAGAATTACTTCATCTAACAAACTCAAGCTCTGAGCAAAACCATCGGCAAAATCCCTTGTACGGCTAAAAAGATGAGGTTGAAAAATTCCTGTGATCTTTTTGCTTGGGTAAATTCGCTTTACTGATGATATGGTCGCTTTCAACTCTTCCGGGTGATGCGCGTAATCATCAATGTAAATTGTTTTGCTTGATTTGAATCTGTAATCAAATCTGCGTTTCACACCACTAAAAGAACGTAAGGCTTTTTTTATTTGTTCGCCTTTTAAACCAACTTGCTGCGCGATCGCAATTGCCGCGAGTGAATTTTCAACGTTATGCATCCCTGTAATTCCGAGACAAACGTCTGTTAAATTTTCAATCGGGCTGACCACATCAAAGTGCGCTTCATTTTCTATAAAACGCACATTTTCAACAACATAATTGGTATTTAAATTTAAAGAGTAGATGAGCTTATTAGAGGGAAGAGTTAATTCATTATCAACATTTTTGTTAACAATCAAACATCCATCTTTTTGGATCAAATTCGCAAATAATTCATAGCCTTCCTTCACAAATTGGTGGTTCTTGTAAATGTCTAAATGATCGGCGTCACAACTCGTAATTACAGATAGATACGGATGTAATGTGAGGAAAGATCTGTCGTATTCATCTGCTTCAACTACCACGTATGTGTCGCTTTTTGAGGGATCACCAAGTAAGAGATTTGTATCGTAGTTCTTTGAGATCCCGCCCATGAAGGCAAAACAATTAACGTCATTACTCTTCAGTAAATGCGAAACCATGGTGGTTGTTGTTGTTTTTCCGTGCGTGCCTGCGATGGCAATTGTTTTGAATTGTTTGGTGATCTCGCCCAAAACAGCAGAACGTTTTAAAATGGTGTAACCGTTTTGCTTTAAGAACACATATTCCTTATGCTCCACAGGCACAGCAGGTGTAAACACGATCAATACCTCTTCAGGTTTGTAGTCGCTTAAAGTTTTTTGAAGTAATTCAACATTCTCTTCGTAATGACAAGGAATTCCTTCACTTTCTAATTGAGATGTAAGCGTTGTTCTTGTTTTGTCGTAACCAGAAACTTTTTTTCCATAATGGTTGAAATATCTAGCCAAAGCACTCATGCCAATGCCACCAATACCCAAAAAGTAATATAATTTGTAATTTAAGATGTTCATTTTTTAAGGAGCTTTAAAACTTCATTGGCAATGATCTCTACCGAATTGTGAATGGCCATTGTGCCAATTTTTTCTGTGAGTTCTTTTTGTAAAGGTTCGTTCTTAATTAATTCAACAGCTTTTTTTACCAGATCTTTCTTTGCGTCAACATCCTTTACCAGTAGCGCAGCATTTTTGTTCACTAAGGACATGGCATTTTTTGTTTGATGGTCTTCCGCTGCTGTTGGCAAGGGAACAAAAATGCTTGGCTTTTTTACAGCGCAAAGCTCTGATATAGCACCTGCACCAGCCCTTGAAATAACAACATCCGCAAAGGCATAAGCAAGATCCATGCGTGTGATAAAATCAACGGCTTTAATATTCTTTGATTCAAAAGGAGCGCATTGTTGTTTGGCCGTTTCAAAATAATTTTTCCCTGTTTGCCAAACGAGTTGAATATTTTCATCGGCTAATAATTTTAAGCTTTCACCCATAGCTTCGTTGATGCCTTTTGCGCCTAAACTGCCGCCAACAACTAAAATTGCTTTTTTGTTTTTATCGAGTTTAAAGAATTCAAAGGCTTCGTTTCTTTTTTCTGACACGCCTGTGATATCTTGACGAATGGGGTTACCGCTAAAAACAATTTTTTCTTTTGGGAAGAATTTATCCATGCCTTCGTAAGCCACACAAATGGTATTTACTTTGGCCCCTAAGATTTTATTAGTAACTCCAGCATACGAATTTTGCTCTTGGATCAAGGTTGGGATTCCTTTATTGGTGGCGGCTCTCAGAATTGGGCCGCTGGCGTATCCACCTGTTCCAATAACTACATCCGGCTTAAAATCCTTAATGATCTTACGCGCTTTTAGTAAGCTCATGATAAGTTTGAACGGAAAAGTGAGATTTGACAATGATAAACTTCTTTGAAATCCTGCAATTGGCAAACCAATAATTTCATAACCTGCCTTGGGAACTTTTTCCATTTCCATTCGGCCAAGTGCACCAACAAAAAGAATTTGAACGTTTGGAATTTGTTTTTTGAGTTCGTTGGCAATGGCTACTGCAGGAAATATATGTCCACCGGTGCCACCACCGCTTAATATGACTTTAGTCGGTTGCAAGTTGCTCTTCGGTTTTATCGTTATTGCTGTTGCTTACGCTTAAAATAATTCCCAAAGAGATCATGGTGAACCAAATGGATGTTCCACCCATACTGATCAAAGGTAATGGTTGGCCTGTTACCGGAAATAGATTTACTGCAACGGCCATATTAATGAGTGCTTGAAACACTAGACTAAATGCGAGACCGACGGAGACTAATCCGCCAAAGGTTTTATCGGAGTCGCGCAAGATACGAATGCCTCTGAAAAATAAAATGAGGTAGAGGAATAAAATCAAAAGAGCGGTGATCAAGCCATACTCTTCAATAATGATGGCATAAATAAAATCGGAAGAGGCTTGTGGCAAAAATGCACGTTGTGTTGAATTGCCTGGGCCTTTTCCAATGACGCCACCGGAAGCGATTGCAATTTTGGCTTGTTCAGCTTGGTAATTACTCTTACTATCATTGCTGGCAAAATTCTCAATACGCGCTTTCCAAGTTCTTCCCCTAGGAATAAGATCAGGAACGGTAAATATCAAGAGACTAAGAACCAGTCCAAAACCAACACACAATAATAAAATGTAAGAGATGAATTTTAATTTGATTCGTCCTGCAAACATCAAGAATAAACAATTCAAAAATAATAAAGCTGCTGTGGAAAAGTTGGCAGGTAAAATCAAACCACAAATAATGGCTATTGGCAATAACAAATGAAGCGTTAAGCCTTTGAAATCCTGTAACTGATCAAATTTTAAAGTGATAGTTCGCGCCACGTATAATAATAGCATGATCTTTGCGATATCCGACGATTGAAAAGTTAAAGATGTTCCTGGGATTGGCAACCAACGAACCGCTTCACCTGCACTAACACCTTTAAATAAAGTGAATAGTAAAAGCGGAATACATAAATAAAAACCAATTTGTGAGATCTTACTGAAGGCAGTATATTTTATTTTGTGAAAGAAATACGCCAGAAAAAATCCTGAAACGATCAAACCAAAATGTTTAATAAGGAAAAATTCAGTATCGCCTTGCTTGTATTTGTGTGCAAGAGTTACAACGGCGCTATAAACCACCAAAGTAGAGAGCAGTGATAATAAAAGCATTATCACCCAAATAACCTTATCGCCTTTTAAGTAACTGAATAATTTCATTTTTCCTTTTTATTGCGCTTGCGAAACCAAACTGATCTTTTTTGATCAGGCATGTGCCGTCGCTTTTAAAACCATTTCGCAAAATGATGTAAAATCTTCGGGCTTTTCCGTTAAGCGCGTTCTTAATTAAAGTGACCTAACAGCTGCTTTGAATTGCATGCCTCTATCTTCGTAATTCTCATAAAGGTCGAAGCTGGCACAAGCAGGCGATAAAAGCACAACGTCACCGGTTTTGCCAATCTTGTAAGCAGCAGCAACAGCATCATGCGCGTTATCGGTATCAACGATCAATTCAACAGTATCTTTAAAAGCACTAATGATCTTTTTGTTATTCTTACCTAAACAAATGATGGCTTTTACTTTAGCTTTTACAAGTTCAGTAAGTTCGTTGTAGTCATTGCCTTTGTCTTGTCCGCCGCAGATCCAAACGATAGGTTTTTGCATGCTTTCCAACGCATACCAAGTAGAATTGATGTTGGTAGCTTTTGAATCGTTGATGAATTCAACACCATTGATCGATGCAACAAATTCAAGGCGATGTTCGATGCCTTGAAAATCTTGCATACTTTCTTTGATGCTCTCTTTACGCACGTCAACGATGCGCGAAGCCAGAGAGGCTGCCATTGAATTGTACACGTTGTGTTTGCCTTGCAGGGCGAGTTGTTCAATCGTCATAATTAAGGTATTTTGGTTTGATTTATAGTTTATGGTTATTTGGTTTTCGGTTAAAAATGCGCCATCGCCATCAATTGGTTTTTTGATGCTAAAAGGCACAAGGTGTACTGGACTTTTCCAGGTTTTCATATATTCTCGCATCACTTCATCATCTGCATTGTATACAAATGAATCTTGCGAGGTTTGGTTTTGAACGATGCGAAATTTAGAGGCAATGTAATTCTCAAATTTATTTTCGTAACGGTCTAAGTGGTCAGGAGTGATATTTAAAAGAACAGACACATCAGCTCTAAAGTTGAACATGCCATCTAGTTGGAAACTGCTTAATTCTAAAACGTAATAATCAAAATGCTCGGTAGCCACTTGTAAAGCAAAACTCTTTCCTACATTTCCGGCTAATCCAACATTATATCCTGCTTTCTTCAAAATATGATAAGTAAGCATGGTAGTTGTAGTTTTTCCATTTGAACCGGTAATGCAAATTGTTTTTGCAGAATTATAACGTCCTGCAAATTCAATTTCGGATATCACCGGAATATGTTTCTCTTTTAACTTCACTATCAATTCTGCTTTATCGGGTATGCCCGGACTTTTTATAACCTCCGTAGCATTCAGTATTTTTTCTTCAGTATGTTTGCCTTCTTCGAACTCAATTTTATTCTCTACTAACTGCGTTCTATATTTTTCTTTAAATGTTCCTTTATCACTCAAAAAAACTTCGTAGCCTTTTTGTTTTGCCAGTATAGCGCTACCTACACCGCTTTCGCCTCCTCCAAGTATCACCATGCGCTTGCTCATTATCTTAACTTGAGTGTTACGAAGGTGAATACTGCTAATACAATTCCAATAATGAAAAAACGCATCACAATTTTCGCCTCATGAAAACCTTTTTTTTGATAGTGATGATGCAATGGCGCCATTTTAAATAGTCGGTGTGTTTGGGCGTATTCTAAACCTCTTCTCTTTTTTTGAAATTTAAAGTAGTAGACTTGTAAAATAACTGTAAGGCTTTCTACTAAAAACACACCACATAATATTGGCACTAACAATTCTTTACGAATTGAAATAGCAAACACGGCAATGATGCCACCAATGGCCAAACTTCCAGTGTCGCCCATAAATACTTGCGCAGGAAATGAATTGTACCATAGGAAGCCAACACATGCGCCAATAAATGCTGCAATAAATACCACAAGTTCGGATGAATAAGGGATATACATGATGTTGAGGTAATCGGCAAAAATGGTATTACCCGATACGTATGCAAAAATTCCAAGTACCACACCAATGATGGCGCTTGAGCCTGCTGCTAAGCCATCAATTCCGTCGGTGATATTTGCGCCATTAGAAACGGCTGTAACAACCAGTATTACCATTGGGATAAAGATCAGCCACCCGTATTTAGCACAGTCGTCACAGGCCCATGAAATAAATTTTGAATAGTCTAATTCATTACCTTTTAAGAATGGAATAGTAGTTTTTAAATTTTTGGTTGCTTGTTCAGCGTATTTAGGCGGCGTTACAATTTTTTCATTTCCTTGCGAAATCGAAATGATATCTGTTTTTCCTGACGATATTCTTTCTTTTACCACTACATCAGGATGAAAATATAACACGCAACCAACAATAAGTCCAATGCCAACCTGTCCAACAATTTTAAATTTACCTTGTAAACCTTCTTTGTTCTTTTTAAATACTTTAATGTAATCATCTAAAAAACCTAGAGCTCCTAACCAAATGGTAGAGATGATCATGAGAATGATATACACATTAAATACTTTGGCGAATAGCAAGGTTGGAATTAAGATGCCGGCAATAATTATCAAACCACCCATAGTTGGTGTCCCACTTTTTTTAGCTTGCCCTTCTAAACCTAATTCGCGAATGGTTTCACCAATTTGTTTTTTGCGGATAAATTCAATAATGCGTTTACCAAATATCAATGTGATAAGTAAGGAAGTGATCAATGCCAGAGCTGCACGGAAAGAGATGTAATTAAATACACCTGCTCCGGGGAAATCGAAGGCCTTATCTAAATATGTAAATAAGTAATACAGCATTATACTTCTATGGCACTTATAGTTTCTTTAAAAAGTTTATAATCATCAAAATCATGCTTCACGCCTTTTATCTCCTGATATTTTTCGTGGCCTTTACCGGCGATCAAAATAATGTCTCCACTTTTTGCAAGTGTGCAAGCGGTACGTATCGCTTCTTTTCTATCAGAGATGCGTAATGTTTTTTTAACATCCACCGGTGAAACTCCTTTTTGCATTTGATCTAAAATATCTTCCGGATCTTCACTTCGAGGGTTATCAGAGGTTAAAATGATCTTGTTGCTATATTCGCAGGCAATTCCAGCCATGATAGGACGCTTAGTTGTATCTCTATCGCCACCACAACCAACTAAGGTTATTACTTGTTCGTTGCCTGTGCGAATATCTTTTATTGTTTCTAGAACATTTTTCAAAGCATCAGGTGTGTGTGCATAATCTATTATACCAATTACTCCTCCTTTTGATTTGAAATATTGAAAGCGCCCTTCCACTGAATTTAAATTGCTTAAAGCAGTAAGCACATTTGTTTTATCTTGTTTTAAAAGAACAGCAGTAGCATAAACAGCCAAAACATTGTAGGCGTTGAACGAACCGATCAATTTCACCCAAACTTCCTTGTTGTCAATATTGAGAAGCAATCCATTCAAATGATTTTCGATGATCTTGCATTTAAAATCAGCAATGGTCTTTAGGCTATATGTGTATTTACTTGCCTTGCAGTTTTGCAACATTATTTTACCATTCTTGTCGTCAACGTTAGTTATAGCAAAAGCCTCTGATGGTAAATTATCAAATAATCCTTTTTTGGCTTTTATGTATTCATCAAAGGTTTTATGGTAATCTAAATGATCATGTGTGATGTTGCTGAATACGGCGCCTGCAAAAGATATTCCTGTGACACGATGTTGAACAATGGCGTGAGAGCTCACTTCCATAAATGCATACTCGCATCCTTGCTCAACCATGGTATGCAATAATTCGTTGAGCGTTAAAGCGTCGGGTGTAGTATGTGTAGCCGGAATGATGGTATTGTTTATTTTATTCTGAACAGTAGATAATAATCCGGCAGAATAACCTAGTGATCTGAATAAGTTAAATAGCAATGTAACAGTGGTTGTCTTTCCGTTGGTTCCGGTAACTCCAACAAGTTTTAATTTAGAAGAAGGATTATCATAGTAATTGCAAGCAATGAATCCTAAGGCTTGATGCGAATTTTTTACTTTCACGTAAGTAACTTCACCTTTACGTTCATTTGGCAGTTCTTCGCAAATAATGGCAATAGCGCCACTTTCAATTGCTTTTGCAATAAATTCATGCCCATCGCTTGTTTCTCCTTTGATCGCAACAAAAACCGAATCTTTTTTTACTTTACGCGAATCAAATGTAACCGATGAGATAGCAGAATGCGTAGAGCCACTGATCTCTTCTAATCTTACTTTGTATAATATGTCGCTCAGTAGTTTCATTAACTTAGTGTCAAAATAATTTTATCACCCTTGTTGAATTTTTGTCCAACGGAGATGCTTTGCTTTTTTACAAGTCCGTAACCTTCTAATTTTACATTTAATCCTTTGTTCTCTAATAAGTACAGTGCATCTTTAGCCGAAAGTCCGCTTAAATTTGGGATGAGTCCTTTTCTTAGTGTGTCCTCCAATTTTGCTTCAGCTACATTTAGTTTTGTACTATCGCTATAATTTCTTGATACATAAGTTGAACTTGCGGGAATATTTTTACTAGGAATATTTAACTGCTTGATCACTTTATTTAATTCATCTCCTTTTAACATTGCAATGGCCGGTGTTTTGTTGATCACGTTGTGTTGATCGTTGATAGGAGAAAGAAAATCTAAACTTCCTGAATACACTTTTTCGGCTATTTCTTTAAATACCGGACCGGCAACTAATCCTCCATAATAAATACCATTGCTTGGAGAATTGATGATCACAATGCAGGTGTACAATGGATTATCTGCAGGAAAATATCCAACAAAAGAGGCTTGGTACGTACGTTGATTACCTTTACCGTACATGCCATTTTTAGCAATGGCTGCTGTTCCTGTTTTACCACCAACTTTAAATGCGGTAATGTTCAATCCTTTTCCTGTGCCATTTAGTACAACGCCTTCTAATAATGTTTTTGCTTTTTTTATAGTGCTTGCTTTTACAACTTGATCATTAATGATCTCCGTTCCAAATCTCATTACTGTATTGTCATTACGTTTTATTTCTTTTACAAAATGAGGTTTTACCATTTTGCCGTTGTTGGCAATAGCATTATAAAGTGTTAAGGTTTGTAAGGGTGTGATCAAGCTTTCGTAACCATAACTCATTTGAGGTAGTGTAACGCCACTCCAATCTTTATCTTTTGTTTGTTTGATCAGTGGTTTTCCTTCTCCCGGAATTGTTAAGCCAAGAGGCTTATTCAAACCAAATGAATTTATCCTATCAACAAATTTTTGAGGATCTTTGGAATAGTATTTAGTTACAAGTTTTGTGGTACCAACGTTTGAGGAAGTTTCAAAAACGCGTTGCGCGGTGATCTTCTCTGCTTCCGGTTCATGTGAATCACTTACCGTGATATCATAATAGTTGCATTTTCCTTTTCCAACTTGAACTATTTCATCAAGGCCTATATTGTAATCATCTATAAGTGCAAGAAATGATGCCAGTTTAAAAGTTGAACCCGGCTCCGTAGGATAACCAATAGCATAATTAAGTGATTCATGGTATTCAGTAGAATCTTTTCCTCCTTTGGTTAAATTGGCTATTGCTTTTATAGCACCTGTTTTTACTTCCATTAAAACAGCGCAGCCATGTGTTGCATTATTTTTAAGAAGTGCTTTTAGAAGAGCATGTTCGGCAACGTCTTGAATATTGATATCGATTGTTGTGTAAAGATCACTTCCGTCTTTTGGTTCAACCTCATTTTCGTCGTTAATTGGTCTCCAAACATCACCTGCAATTTTTTGCATCAAACGTCTTCCGCTAATACCTGTAAGTGAGGTATCAAAGGCGCCTTCTAAACCAACGGGTTTTATTCCGTCGCGTGCTAAACCAATGGTTCGCGCTGCCAATAATCTAAAGGGACGTTCACGTTTGTTAGTTTGAAGAGTTACTAAGCCACCCTTACTTCCTTTACGAAGTATCGGGAATTTTTTAAGTGATTGAAGATCTTTGTAGGATACACTTCGTTGTAAAAGCACATAACGATCTTTTGTTTTACGAGCGCTATTTAATATCCTTAAATATTGAGTTTCACTTTTGTCTTTGAAGAGCTTGTGTAAACAATATGCTAATGAGTCTTTACTCTCTCTAAATAATTTTTCATCGATGCTAGGTGCATTGATGTCAATACCAATTTCGTAGTAGGGTAGGGAGGTAGCCAGCAAGGCACCGTTCACGTCAAAAATATTACCGCGAACGGCTTCTATTTCATGAACCTTTGTAGTAAAAGCTTCTGCTTTTGCTTTCCATTCATCGCCTTGTACAAATTGTATCACTATTATGCGATACAAAATTGAAAGTGAGAAGACACAAAGCAGCACGTAAACCAAATAAATTCGCGATAGTATATCTTTTTTCTCTTTCAATTCTTTTGTTGCTGTTTTTTATAAAGTTGAGTACTGTCTACTTTAATTTTTAAAGGTGGCGTGATCGGTTCTTTCAATCCAATAGGTTCTGCAGCCTTAGCAACTTCGCTTTGTTTGCTGGCAAACATCAATTCACTTTTCGTATAAATAAATTCTGATTTTAATTCTTTTAAATTGTTGGTGATCTTATTCACATCTCTGATCGTATCATCAGCATAATAACCGTAAGCGATATACGCGGTTGCCATAATAGCCATGAATAAAATGAACGGAACGTGCTTAAAATTCTTTTCATTAGCTAAAAAAGTACCACTAAAAATGCCGGATAATGCCTTTGCAAGCACACCTTTCTTTCCTGGTTTTGCAGCGGCCTTTTTTACGGGCTGTTGCTCTACCAATTCTTCAACAGGTTCTTCTTTTTTTATTTCGCGTAGTTTATTCGCCATTATATTTTTTCTGCAACTCTTAATTTTGCGCTTCGTGCTCTTGAGTTCCTTTCGATCTCGCTTGCACTTGGCAAAATTGGTTTTGTTGTTAAATTCTTATATACTTTTGTTGTTGATCCGTAGATCACATCTCTTTCTATTATTCCTTCGGTATTACCGCTCTTAATTATATTCTTCACCAATCTATCTTCTAAGCTGTGATAAGAAATTACCACCAATCTTCCTCCGGGTTTAAGAACCGTGTAACAATCGTTCAAACATTCTTTAAGTGCTTCTATTTCCTGATTTACTTCAATGCGTAATGCTTGAAATAAAGGAGCCAGGAACTTATTCTCTTCGTGTTTTGAATGACAACTTTTCGTGATCTCCTTCAAGTCCTCAGTTGTTTCAATTTCTTTTTCCTCACGATGTTTGCAAATAAGCCAAGCAACTTTTTTAGCGTTGCTTATCTCACCGTATTCTTTAAAAACCGAAACGAGTTTTTCTTCCGAATACTCATTCACAATTTTTTTTGCCGTGAGTTCGCTATTTTGATTCATGCGCATGTCTAGTGCTGCATCAAATCGTATAGAGAAACCGCGTTCGGCCGAATCAAATTGATGAGAAGAAACGCCAAGATCTCCAAGAATACCGTCAACTTGTTTCACACCGTTTAGCTTCAAATAATTCTTCATGAAGCGAAAATTTTGCGGTATCAAAACAAAACGTGGATCACTCAAAGCATTCTTTTGTGCATCAGGATCCTGATCAAAAGCGAACAGTTTTCCTTTCGCACTTAGTTTTTTAAGTATCGCTTTTGAATGTCCGCCACCACCAAACGTTAGGTCAACATAAACGCCATCGGGTTCAATATTCAAATTCTCAATACACTCATTTAAAAGAACGGGTATATGATAAGCCTTATCACTCATCATCATTAAAATTCAATCCTCCTAAAACATCTTGAGCCAGTTGTTCAATGTTCACATCTTGATTCAAGAATTCTTCATACAGCGTTTTGTCCCATATTTCTATTACATTATTGCTGCCAAGAACTTTTATGTCTGATTTAATTTCTGCGTGTTGAGTTAACGACTTAGGAATTAGCAATCTTCCAGATGAGTCTGCATCGGAGTTTGTAGCACCACCGGTAAAGCGACGAACGAAAACGTCGTTTGCTTTAATTAATCGGTTTAACTTACTGAGCTTGTTGTTTAAACGATTCCATTCGTTGATAGGATATAGCACCAAGCATTTTTGATGAAGGTTGCGATTGATCACAAAACCCTTATCAAAAAGACTATCCATCTGCTTGCGGAGGTCCACAGGGAACATGAAACGCCCTTTTGCGTCCACTTTACAGTCGTATTCTCCTATGAGGCTTGCCATCCCTTGATTTCTAATGATTTAACAAAAATATGGATATTTTTACCACTTTTTACCACTTTGAGACACTTTTTACCACTTCTGTTGAAAAAATGGTCGTTATTAACATTGTTAGTATCCTAAAAATTTCGTATATTAAGTTTTTGGAAAGGCTTAGATTACTTTTGTTTATAGGCGTTCCACGGCTTAAGCGTCTAAAGAAGGAGTGCCAGAATCAGGCTTTTTGACTCTAAGGATATTAACAAGTTAAGAGCTCTAATTATTTGGGTCTAAATAGTGCTGTTTTGGGCGAAAAACTCTTTAAAATAGCATACAACGTCTCCAACAAAACCGGTATGTTGAATAAAGCCTACTAGGCACGCTTTTACTCTTTGAGTTGAATTTTCAAACGCGTGCAGTTCATTGCAAAATGTTCGAACAACAATTATTTCTTTAAGGAGCTAAAGGCGCAAGTTCTTTTTTTCTATAATGTATTTAGAGGAATTCATCTAAAGATCCTTATTTAAACTATTGACTCCAGAGTCAAGCGTCATCCTTAATCCCTGATAAATTTTATTATATTTGAAGGATTCGGAGCTTAAGGTGTTTTTTATCCTTATTTCATTTTTTAAAGACCGGATATATTTTTTCGATAATGGAGTTCATAATGAAAGCTATTGTAATTGTTGATCAGAACTTAATACTTCTCTGTAACAATACTCGCTTAAATATCGCTGCTCTGCCGATTCTTGTACAATATGATTTTAAATATGCGAATAGAGCAACATGTTAAGACGTAATACATATTTATTTTTTATTTTTTTTATTTACGTTTTAGTAGCCCGCGCAGGAATACCTGATTCGTTGATAAACAAAATTGATTTAAGTGATGTACAGTTCGGAATTAATATTTCAGATGATAAGAGAGACAATAGAATAAATTCGCTTAATCTTAGGTGGCTATTTTTAAATGAAGATAAATCAGATTTAAAATTTGGCAATCAAGATGAAAAAAACTTTACGATTGTAAATGGAAATTCTGGCCTCGTATTAGATGTTTCTGAAAATGAAGAAGAAGCTAAAGGAATCTTTGATACAAAATTTAATGGCATTGCGTGGTATAAATGTTATTTTAAGACACCATTAAAACTCACCAATAAGGTTTATGAATTGGGATTTATTTTGCACGGAGCCGCGGAGATCTATTTAGACGGGAAATTGCAAACGAGTATAGGTGAGATAAGTTCAAACCCTGAACAAGCAAAGGAACTAAATGTTACAGACGGAAATGTTTATTTTCCGATTAATGATACATCAGTGCATTGTGTAGCTATACGTTTCGGACTTCCAAATTACAAAGAGTATCTTCGTAAATACCCAAGCCTTCTTCAAGAACCACACTTTATTTTTTCGATGCCCGAGAAAAGGAATGAAGGTCGCAATATGCTCAGCATATACCACAGTATCACTAATATGCTTTCCGCATTTTTCTTTGCACTTTTTATTATCCACTTACTCATATATTTCTTCTATCGAGAACAAACCTTCAATCTTCTTTATTCCTTATTTCTAATACTTTTATCCTTAACTTTTCTGGAAGCGTATTTCGTTCAATTCATAAGTGATCTTAATTTCTACTTATGGCTTGACAATATTGACAATGTCATTTTCCCAACAGTTTGTTTAATACTTGTAACATTATTGAATAGATTATTAAATGAAAAACAAAGTTGGCATTATAAGATTTTCTGTGTGATCTTGGTTTACCATTATATAGATGTCATATTTATAGGGGAGTTTCAAAAATATTCACAGATAACCATTATTTTCTATACCTATTTTAATACACTAGCGCATTCTATTAAAGGGATCAGAAGAAAAGTGGCTTCGGCAAAGTTTTTAGGCTGGGGTATCCTAAGTTGCACGATCTCTTTCATACTATTAATTATTTTCACGCTTTTTATTACTTTATTTGTTCAAACCGAAGATAATGATCCATGGGTATTGTTTGTTTTCAGTTTACTAATTATTGTTTCCATACTCAGTATCCCTATTTCAATGAGTGCTTATTTAGCTTATGAGTTTGCAAATACCAATAGATCTCTGGCTAAAAAGCTTGAAGAAGTAGAAGAGTTATCGGCTAAAAGTATTGAACAAGAGAAAGAAAAACAAAAACTATTAGCCAACCAAAACGAAATGCTCGAATCGCAAGTTTTAGAGAGGACTAAAGAGATCAATGAGCAGAAAAAAATAATTGAAGAGAAGAATAAAGACATTACCGATAGCATTAATTATGCGCAGAGGATACAACGTTCAATACTCCCAACAGAAACAGAGATCAACGAGATCTTTAAAGAAAATTTTGTTCTTTTTAAACCACGGGATATTGTAAGCGGAGATTTTTATCAATTCAAAAAGAAAGGTGATTATAGATACGCTATACTTGCTGATTGCACAGGACATGGTGTTCCGGGGGCATTGATGAGTATGATCGGAAGTAATTTACTGAATCAAATAATCATTGAGCGTGGTATAAAAGAACCTAACAGGATCTTATCTGAATTGCACAAAGAGGTTAGAACTACATTAAGACAAACTTCAGGTGCTCAATCGCACGATGGAATGGATGCTTCTGTTGTATTATTACATGGTGAAAAATTATTCATTGCCTCGGCAAATCGTCCGGTATATATTATTATAAATGGTGAATTAAGTGAGTTGAAAGCCGACAAACGTTCTATTGGAGGATCGCAGGCCGCGGATGAAATTACATTTACCTTAAATGAATTAGATGTGCAAACAGGAATGAGCATCTATTTATTCTCTGATGGCTATGCCGATCAATTTGGCGGTGAAGCCGGAAAGAAATTTAAAGTAAAGAATTTGAGTCAGCTACTTTTATCTATTCATGCCAAACCTCTAAATGTTCAAAAGGAAATATTAGATACCACTTTTGATAATTGGAAAAAACATTTGGAGCAAGTGGATGACGTAAGCTTGATAGGAATCAGGTTTTGATTGCCAACAATTTTGCTGATCGTTTTTTTACAAAAGAATCTTCATGAATTGAACATGAATACGCTCATGATCATTTCGCTCTAGGAAGATATTTGATCTCTACAAAACGATTATAAGCTTTTAATGAGTCCTTTTTTAACTCTGATTTTTCGGCCTCAATTACACTTTTACTATGAACCGTTAGGTTAATACTTACATGAGGGTATTGAAGTTGAATAGAATGCGTTACGCCTAATTTATTTAAAGCATCTCTTACAGCCATTAATCGAGTATCGTCAAGTTTTTTTCTGTCTGTTTCGTCAAAATTGGTGCACACCATTAATTTGATCCCTCCGTCCTCTGACTTTACTCTTTTAGCAAATTCATTTAAAACACTTGAGGTTTTAGTTTTTTTATTGATAGGATTTATTTCCAAAATTTCTGAGGAATTTTGAGCGAAATAAACTCTAGCAGTTGTGATCTTTTTCGGTTCTTGAAATGAAACCAAAACGATCGAAAGAAAGAGAATAAAAGTTTTCATAAAAATTAATTAAAATTCACAATTGTTAGGTGTGCGAGGGAATGGAATCACATCACGAATATTCGTCATACCTGTTACAAATAAAACCAAACGTTCAAATCCTAAACCAAATCCTGCATGCGGACAAGCACCAAATCTGCGTGTATCCAAATACCAATCTAATTCTTCAACAGGAATATTCATTTCCTTCATGCGGGTTTCTAGTTTTTCCAAACGCTCTTCACGCTGAGATCCACCAACAATTTCTCCAATACCAGGGAATAAAATATCCATAGCGCGTACGGTTTTTCCATCATCATTTTGACGCATGTAAAATGCTTTGATGTTCTTTGGGTAGTCGGTTAAGATCACCGGTTTCTTAAAATGTTTTTCTACCAAGTAACGCTCGTGCTCACTTTGAAGATCAACACCCCACTCATTCACTAAATATTGGAATTTCTTTTTCTTGTTGTGGTTGCTTTCTCTTAAAATAGCAATAGCTTCGGTGTAGGTTACGCGCTCAAAATTATTGTCTAAACAAAACTTCAATTTCTCTACCAAATTCATTTCACTGCGCTCGAGTTGTGGTTTCAGTTTTTCTTCTTCCAACAAACGTTGCGATAAAAATTCAATGTCATCTCCACATTTTTCAATAGCGTAAGAGATCACATATTTTAAAAGTTCTTCGGCTAAGTTCGCGTTATCATTCAGATCATAAAAAGCCATCTCTGGTTCTATCATCCAAAATTCAGCAAGGTGACGCACGGTATTTGAATTCTCTGCTCTGAATGTGGGACCAAAGGTATAAATATCACCAAAAGCCATAGCAGCCAATTCGCCTTCTAATTGTCCTGATACCGTTAAGTTAACAGGCTTGCCAAAAAAATCTTGCTTGTAATCAATTTCTCCCGTTTCTGTTTTTGGAGGATTTTTAATATCAAAATTAGTTACGTGAAATGTTTCGCCTGCACCTTCTGCATCGTTGGAAGAAATGATAGGTGTATGCAAATAAATGAATTCTTTTTCTTGAAAAAATTTATGCACCGCAAATGCTAAAGCGTTACGCACACGAAACACCGCGCCAAATGTATTGGTACGAAAGCGTAAATGTGCTATCTCGCGTAAAAATTCAAGACTGTGCTTTTTTGGTTGTAAAGGAAATTTCTCAGCATCACTATCGCCAAGGATCTCTAATGTTTTACAAACTAACTCTACAGTTTGTCCTTTTCCTTGTGAGGCGATCAGTTTTCCAACTACACTAATACATGCACCTGTAGTAATTCGTTTTAAAGTTTCTTCGGCTGTATTATTAAAATCAACAACAACTTGCAAGTTACTATTGGTTGAGCCATCGTTTAATGCAATGAATTGGTTATTACGAAATGTTTTTACCCATCCTTTTACAATAATTTCTTGTTCTGCCGGTGATGTTTTTAAAACATCTTTGATCTTTACGCGTTTCATTTGTGAAAAATTGAGGAACAAAGATGCGAAAAAAGGACTAAAAAGTAAAATTAAAGAATGGATTTAATTAAAGTCCCGTATGCTTCCTGAAGAGCTTGATAGCTAGTGCAAGTAGAACAATTCCAAATACTTTTTTTATAATGGCTATTCCTCCAACTCCAAGTAATTTTTCAATTTTACTCAGGAATTTAAGTACAAAGAATACAATGATCACATTTAGAACAATTGCAATGATGATCGACAACAAATTATATTCTGCTCGAATAGAAAGTAAAGTGGTTAAAGTTCCGGTGCCTGCAATTAAAGGAAAAGCTAAAGGAACAACACTGGCGGTAGCCGGCACAGAATCTTTTGAGATCTGAATTCCAAGGATCATTTCGAAAGCAACAATGAATAACAAAATCGATCCTGCAATAGCAAAATCAGAAACGCTAATGCCAATGATATTTAATATCGCATCTCCAATAAACAAAAAAGCTAGCATGATGGCCATAGAAACCCACGAGGCCTTGCCGGCATCAATAGTCCCTACTTTTTGTTTTAGTGCAATGATCACAGGAATGGAGCCGATCACATCAATCACCGCAAAAAGCACCATGGTTACTTTTAGGATCTCAACAATATCGAACTGCAAATTCATGAGCTAAAAATACACTTTATTTAGGGCTTTTAAACCGCCAAGTTATCAAGTATGTAACGTTTAAAATTATAGCCGTTATTAGTTTGCTGCATGCTTAGCTTCTTTAACTTTAGCTGATTGAATAAAATGTTTAAATATGTGTTGATCTTTTGTTGTTTAGCGTTCTTGTCAAACGCTCAAACTACCACGCGTATATTATTTGTATTTGATGCCAGCAATAGCATGGTTGGAAAACACGGCGATATTCAACGCATGGAAGGCGCCAAACAAATGTTCAATAAATTCATTGATAGTTTAAGTAAATTAAAAAATTATCAATTCGCATTGCGCATGTATGGTCATACGGTAAAGTATCCGCCGGGCGATTGTAAGGATAGCAAACTGGTTGTTCCATTCAACATGAAGAATGGACTCGAGATCATAAAGCAAAAAGTAAATGAAGCCAAACCAACTGGCATTACACCCATTGAACATTCTTTGACCGAATCGGCCAATGATTTTCCGGATAAGAAAGCGCGCAATATGATCATTTTAATTACCGATGGAATAGAAGAGTGTGGTGGAGACCCATGCGCTGCGCGACAAAAGCTTTACGAAAAGGGAATTATTTTTAAGCCCGTGATCATTGGTATTGGTTTAACCATAGAGCAAATAAAAACATTTGAATGCGTGGGAACTTATTTTGATTTTGATGATCCGGATATTTATTCCGATGTAACGGAATTGATCAAAACTCAGAAAATAAAAAAGACATCGGCACAAGTGAATTTGTTGGATAGTAAAAATAAACCAACTGAAAGTAATGTGAACATGACCTTTTACGATGTAAATAGAAAAAAGTATAAGTACAATTATATTCATACGTTAAATAAATTCGGTAATCCTGACACATTATACATTGATGATTTTCCAACGTATAAAGTTATTGTGCATACTATTCCTCCAAAAGAAAGCGAAGAAGTTAAACTTACCGAAGGAAAACATACCACTATTCCGATTTCTGCTCCGCAAGGCGCCATGGTAGTTTCGCGACCAAATGGCGTTTATAATTTCAACGAAAAAGTAAAATATATTGTTCGTCACGCTAACGAAAAGCAAACCTTGCACGTGCAATCTATTAGCACTTATGAGCAATACATCATTGGCACTTATGATCTAGAGATATTAACTTTACCACGCACATATTTGCAAGCTGTAAAAATTGAGCAATCAAAACTCAATGAAATTTTATTGCCAAGTGCCGGAATGTTGCAAGTAAAGGCCATTGAAGCGGGCGATGGTTGTATTTTGATGAAGAAAAACGGTAAAATGGAACGCGTTACAAACTTAACATCTGGCACAAACCAAACTTTTTATTTGCAGCCAGGTGATTATGTGATCGAATGGCGTTCAAAATCCTTGAAAGGAAGTATCTACACCATCGAAAAAAAGTTCAATATTAAGCCTGATCAATCTACCTTGGTAGAATTGTATAAATAGGCCCAAAACCACCCCCTTTTTAACATATAACCATATGATTTACAGTGTTTTAATCTATTATTGTGAATTAGGGCCCAATATGTTATATTTGCACCCTTAATTAAAAAAGTATTTAGAACGAATTTTTATGCAAAACAAAGGAGCTATAAAAGTATTTGCCCTGTTACTTACACTGGCATGTATTTTTTATTTATCGTTTACATGGATTACGCGTAGCGTAGAAACAGAAGCTGTTGAATATGCTGAAGGCATTGTTAATGGACAGAAGTACAAAACTCTTGCTAAGGAAGTTGCAAATGGCAACACTTCAAAAGAACAAAGTATTTTGGATTCTATCAAAGGTAGAATTGCCGACAGATATTTGGATTCAATGAAGAAAGAGGTTGTATACAATCTTTTCATTGCTGAATACACTTACGAAGAATGTAAAAAGAACGAGTTGAACTTAGGTTTGGACTTACGTGGTGGTATGAACGTTACACTTGAGGTGTCGATGATCGATATCGTTCGCGGACTTTCAAACGGAAGCACAGACGTGATGTTTAATAAATCATTAGATGAAACTCAAAAGAATTTAGGTGTAAAAAATAACGATGATTTTATAACTGCATTTGAAAAAACATATAAGAAGAATGCTCCTAACGCAAAGTTGGGTCCTATCTTCCAAACTGTTGAGAACAAAAGCGAGATCTCTTATAATTCAAGCAACGAAGAAGTTATTGCTTACATTAGAAAAAAAGCAGGAGAGTCGGTTAGTAATGCAGAGAAAACATTCCGTAGTCGTATCGACCGTTTTGGTGTAACACAACCAAACATTCAAAAATTAGAAGCAAGTGGACGTATACTTGTTGAATTACCGGGTGTAAAAGATAAGCAACGTGTTCGTGAACTTTTACAAGGAACTGCAAACTTAGAGTTCTGGGAAACTTATGAGAATGGAGAAATTGCATCGTTGATGGATAAAGCAAACTTTGCTATCCGTCAGGTTATGTCACCAGAAACAATTGTTGCCGTTAGAGATACAACAGCTGCAAAAGATTCTACATCAGTTGATGTAAAAGCAGATTCATTAGGAACAAAAGATTCGGCTGCACTTGCTGCTACAAAAACAGCTTCAGTTAATCCTCAGGATACTGCATTAAAGAATTTCTTAAAGAGAATGCCTCTTTACTCAAACTATTCACCTCTTCGTCCGTTAATTGAGTACGACGAAAAAGGTCAACCAAAAAAATATGCTGACGGCCCTGCTGTTGGTCGTTCATACACAAAAGATGACACTGCAAAAGTTAATCAGTACTTAAGCTTACTTAGCACTAAGAACATCTTCCCATCAAAAGTAAAATTCATGTGGAGTTCAAAAGCTATTGAGCAAAAAGATGAGAATGGAAAAGTGGTTACAACATATTACGAATTGTATGTGATCAAACAAACAGATGCTAAAGGAAAAGCTGCTTTAAGTGGAGATATCATTACCAGCGCTAAAAAAGATTACGATCAACGTAGCGGAGGTGTTCCTTTAATTAGCATGAGCATGAATTCTGATGCTGCCGATAAGTGGAAAAAGATAACAGGTGCCAACAAAGGAAAATGTATTGCCATTGTTATGGACAACATGGTATTCTCATCGCCTCGTGTTAATCAAGAGATCAGCGGTGGTTCATCACAGATCACAGGAAACTTTACGGATTCGGAAGCAGATGCGTTAGCAGCTATTTTAAGTGCCGGTAAATTACCTGCACCTGCTCGTATTGTTGAAGAGAATATTGTAGGACCAACTTTAGGTCAAGAAGCGATCGACTCTGGTTTAATGAGTTTTGGAATTGCCTTAATGGTGATCTTATTATTTATGGCAACATACTATAGCAAATCAGGTTTGGTTGCTAACGTTGCCTTGATATTTAATATGTTCTTTGTGATGGGAGTGCTTACATCGCTCGGCGCCGTGTTAACTTTACCTGGTATTGCGGGTATCGTATTAACCATTGGTTTGGCCGTGGATGCTAACATTTTGATCTTCGAACGTGTGCGTGAAGAATTAGCTTTAGGTAAAGGAACACCAATTGCTATTAAAGAAGGTTTCAAACATGCCATGAGTTCTATCATCGACTCAAACGTAACGCTTTTATTACTAGGTATCATCCTTTATGCATTTGGTAGCGGTCCGGTTCAAGGTTTCGCAACTACATTATGTGTAGGTATCATTGCCTCTTTATTCTCTGCTATATTAATTACACGTGTTATTTTCGAATGGATGTTGGAGCGCAAAATGGAAATTCCATTTGATACTAAAGCAACTCGTAACGCATTTAAAAACATCAATATCGACTTCGTTGGAAAACGTAAGTTATATTACGCGATCTCAACAGTAATTATTATTGCGGGTGTGGTGATGTATTTCAAACACGGTGGATTGAATTTAGGAGTTGATTTCAAAGGTGGACGTACTTACCAAGTTCGTTTTGAAAAAGACATGAACACCGAAGATATCAAGAAAGCATTATCAGCGCCGTTTGAAGGCTCTCCTGAAGTAAAAACATTAGGAAGCGCAAATCAAGCTAAGATCACTACAACGTTTAAAGTTTCTGATAACAGCGCTACAGCCGATTCGGATGCAGAAGCTGCGTTGAACAAAGGATTATCTACTTTAAATGCGAAGTATGAAGTAATGTCGCAACAAAAAGTTGGACCTACTATTGCAACTGATATCGTTTACGGTGCATACGGAGCAATTTTATTTTCATGTTTAATGATGTTCGTATACATCGTTATTCGTTTCCGTAAATGGCAATATGGTTTAGGTTCGGTTGTGGCTTTATTCCACGACGTTCTAATTGTATTATCATGTTATACAATATTCGACGGCATCGTTCCTTTCTCTTTAGAGATCGGTCAGGATTTCATCGCGGCGATCTTAACGGTAATGGGTTATACCATGACTGAGACCGTTGTTGTGTTCGACAGGATCCGTGAACGTTTAGCTGACAGCGGAAAATCAGATGTGTTTGGCGAAGAGCGTAACAAATTAATCAACTACGCTTTAAATAGTACATTAAGCCGTACCATCTTAACGTCGTTAACTGTATTCTTCGTGCTCTTAGTGATTTTCATCTTTGGTGGCGATAGTATCCGCGGATTTATCTTCGCCTTATTGATCGGTCGTATCATTGGTACTTACTCTTCATTATGTATCTCAACTCCTATAGTAGTTGATTTCGATAAGAAGAAGTAATTACTATCATATTTTTAAAAAGACCCGCTTCACAAGAGCGGGTTTTTTGTTTGGAATAAGTTAATGCAAAGGGATCTCAGGCAAAGAGTGGACATGTCGAAGTTCATTCTTCGACTCCTCCCGATAGCTATCGGGACAGAATGACACGCTGCTAACGTCACCCTGAGTCCTTCGGCGATGCTCAAGATAAACTCCGTCGAAGGGTGATCTGATGGTTCCAATGATACAACTTAAATGATTTTGTGGGCGTGCCCCCTGAAGTGAAATTGCCGGCAAATTATTGTAAGCAATTTCTACTTCAGGGGTCGCGCTTTTCCCGCCCGACTGAAGTCGTTCGGGCGGGCGCTTCAATCGCTCTAACGCGTGCTGTAATAAGAGAGAGTTGATCGCCAGACTTTACGTAGAACCATAAAGCATAGAAATAAAAAAGCCTCTCAACAATTTTGATGAGAGGCTTCTATAGTAAATTTATTTTTACTTAATGATCAGCTTTTGAGTTTTAGTGGTGCTGCTTGTTTTAGCTTCTAAAAAGTAAACGCCCTTTGCATACTTATCGGCAAACAAAAAAACATTTTTGTCGCCTTGGTTTATTTCACCATTGTAAATTATATCTACCAATTGCCCCATGCTGTTATATAAACTCACTTTGATAGCTTGTGTTTTAGTTGAACTTAAGGGAATACATGTAATAGCACTCGCAGGATTTGGATACGCAGCTTTAAATTCAAAACCATTGTTTTCTTTGATGCCGCTTGTAGGACACAAAACTATTTTATAGGTATTTCTTCCCAAAGGCGCTGTTATTGGACGCTGCATAGTTTTACCACTGGTTGCAGATGCTTCAATATAATAGTAAATAGTTTTCCCTAAAGCTTGTTGTGGTATGATGCCTGTGTATTCGTCTGTTAAAGCATTGGTTAATGTCATTGGCACAGCATTAAATCCTAATAATGTATCAATGGTCCAATATACTTTGGCGTTGTTGATCCCTGTTCTGTGCATGATCTTTGCTTTTACACTATACGAAGGATCAAAATCACATGAATTCTTTATGGGTTGATGCGATATAAGTAATGGATCATTGGTATGCACCGCATGTGTGATGCAATGAATAGCGCCACTTTGCGAAATAAGCGTGCTTCCTGCTTCGTCTACATCAATAGGAACTAATTTATATCCCGGTAAGGATGCTTTTAATATACGAATAGCGGTTGTATCGTATTGCTGATAATACGTTGGAAAAATATACGTTTTATTTACAAAAACACCATTGGTATACGTGCAATACCAACCGCCGGTTTGATTTGGCCATTTATTATTCTTATCCTTTGGCATAGGAATGCGTATCACCTTATAAGGTGTTCCATATACTGAATTATAAGTGGATTGAATGTATTGCAGATTGGCTTCTATTTGCGGACCATCAGCAATTCCTGTTGGATATTCTCCCCACAATAATGTTTCTTCATCCAATAATTTCATATGCATATCAATATGATGAATACCATCATAAGGTAGAGTAGGCAATTTTATGTAACGATTGATCCCCATGAATTTTTTCATTATGGTATCAATTTGCGCTACTGTTTTAGTTGTATTCTCTGCAACTGTAAGTGTGGATGAAAAAGCCGTCCCAAAACCATCGCTCATGTAATTTCCACCGGTGTGAACAAGATCCCAGGGTGCTGTTTTGGTTTCGTAAATGGGAAGTCCGAATGCACCGGCAATAGCAGTTGGAGTTACGTCATCTAATGGGCGTGGACGATTATAGATCCAATCTACAAGTATCAATGAATCCACATAAGCTCCGTAAACCGAATTGCCTGAGTAATCGCGTGCCCAAATGGAATTGTAAGGGATCTGAAGGAACTTAAGATTGGTAAGCGGAATAGAGTTTGTGGTAAGATTAGTTTTTACATTATTGGAATCGGAACAAATTATGGTAACAATGGTTTCTAATTGCGCGGCTTTAATAATTGCGCGATGTATATTTGTATAGCTACCTGTCCAAGTAATATTCAATGTTTGGATCTCTTCCCATTCAGCTGCATTACGAAGCTTCGTGTAAGGTGGCGGTGTTACAAACAATGATTTATTCTTAGCATTGCGAATGGAATTCAAATAGTCTTCCATTTTTTCCTTCTCACCCGGAGCAAAGTCCTTAGGAAGTTCTTCCTGTGCGTTCATTTTAAAAACGAAACACAAGCTCACAAAAAGTAGTAAATGTTTTTTCATTGAAAATTTTGGCTATATCAAATATAACCAAAATGGCTTAGCAAAGCAATAGCGTTACTTTAGCTTCAATCCGTCCCAACCTTGAGCTGTTAATTCGGTTACAGTGCCCGATTTGGTAACAAGCAATTTACCCTTTGATTCGTTGGTAATATGGCCAATAACGGTAAAATCCAATTGATTTTTAACCTTTTCGTAATCTTTAAGATCAATGGTAAAAAGTAATTCATAATCCTCACCACCGCTTAAAGCGCACATGGTAGGGTCGAGGTCAAATTCACGAGCGGTGTCGTAAGTTAATGGATCGATAGGAATTTTTTCTTCGTACAGTTCAACACCAACTTTCGAATTTTTACAGATATGTAAAATTTCGGAAGCTAATCCATCACTAATATCGATCATGGCTGTTGGTTGAATTTGTAATTTGGCGAACAGATCAATGATGTCTTTTCGTGCTTCTGGTTTTAATTGGCGCTCTAAAATATAATCCTTGCCTTCCAGATCGGGATGTAATTTCGGATTCTCTTTATAAATAGCTTTTTCTCTTTCTAAAATTTGCAAACCCATATAAGCTCCGCCTAAATCTCCGCTCACACACAACAAATTAGTTTCTTTGGCGCCACTTCTATAAACTACAGCGCCCGGATCGGCAACACCAATGGCAGTGATGCTAATTACTAAACCGCTTGTGCTTGATGTTGTATCACCTCCCACAAGATCAACGCCATATTTTTTACAAGCCATTAACATGCCCGCGTATAATTCTTCAACAGCCTCTAAACTAAATCGACTACTCAAAGCAAACGACACTAAAATTTGTTTGGGTTGCGCGTTCATGGCATATACATCACTCAAATTCACAACAACACTTTTGTATCCCAAATGTCTTAATGGCATGTACGTGAGATCAAAGTGAACTCCTTCTACTAACATGTCGGTGGTAACAACGGTTTGTTTAATTCCCAGTAAAAGCACTGCGGCGTCATCGCCAACACCTTTAACCGTTTCGGTATTTTTTAATTCAATGTGTTGTGTTAAATGATCAATCAAACCAAATTCTCCAAGGCTTGAAAGTTCTGTTCGTGTTGAGTTGTCGAAATCCATTACTTCAGTTTAATACATACATTTTTTGGTTCGGTAAAAAAGTCTAAGGCTTCAAAACCACCTTCGCGTCCAACGCCGCTATCTTTTACACCACCAAATGGCGTGCGAAGATCGCGTAACAACCAGCAATTGATCCACACAATTCCTGCATGAATATTATTAGCAAAACGATGCGCGAGCGTTAAGTTTTCTGTCCACACAATGGATGCCAAGCCATAACGAGTGCTATTGGCCATTTCCAAAGCTTGTTCTTCAGTGTCAAATGGCATAATTGTTACAACGGGACCAAAAATTTCTTCCTGGTTGGTGCGACACGTGTGTGCTAATCCTTCAATAACAGTTGGAGCAATGTAATACCCTTCGCTTAATTCACCTTCTAATTTAATGGCGTGTCCACCACACAATACAGTTCCGCCTTCTTTTTTGGCGAGCTCTACGTAACTCAATATTTTTTCTTGATGCGGTTTTGAAACTACTGCACCAATTTTTGTGTCATCATTCAAAGGATTGCCAACAACTAAAGCTTTTGTTTTTTCAACAAAGTCTTTTTTAAATTTTTCGTAAATGCTTTTCTCAACATAAATGCGCGAACCGCACAAACAAATTTGTCCTTGGTTTGCAAACGACGAAAGCATAGTTGTAGACAACATTTTTTCGTAATCGCAATCGGCAAATATCACGTTTGGATTTTTACCGCCAAGCTCCAATGACAATTTTTTGAACATAGGCGCTGCAATAGAGGCAATATGCTCTCCGGTTTTTGTCCCGCCTGTAAAAGAGATCAATGGAATGTGTTTATGCGATACAATGGCGTTACCAACCTTTCCTCCTAGTCCATGCACAATATTTAAAACACCCGCAGGCAATCCCGCTTCAATGCAAATTTCTGAAAGTAAATGCGCTGTCATGGGCGTAACCTCCGAAGGTTTTGCAACTACGGTACATCCTGCAGCTAAAGCCGGTGCAATTTTCCAGGTGAATAAATACAAGGGTAAATTCCACGGAGAGATACAGCCCGCCACACCAACAGGCTGACGCAAAGTGTAATTGATCGCAGTATCTTCCATGCTATGCGAATGCGACGAATAGTGTAAAATACCTGTGCCGTAAAAATGAAAATTAGCAGCGGCTCTTGGAATGTCAACTGTTTTGGCAAGCTTTAAGGGTTTACCGTTATCTGTACTTTCTGCTAAAGCTAATTTGTCTAAATTCTTTTCAATGAGCGCCGCGATCTTTAAAAGATATTGTGAACGTTTTTCTTTTGGCGTAATACTCCACGAGGCAAAAGCATTTTTTGCGGCTTGATGAGCAAGCTCAACATCTTTTTCGTCGCTATCAGGAATAAGTGAATATACTTTTCCTGTGGAAGGATTGTAATTGTCAATATACGATTTGGAAACAGGCTCAATCAGTTTTCCGTTTATATAATTCTGTAATTTGTACATGGTGTTTTAATGAACCTTAAAGGTACTAAAAAACAAGTAAAATAGGAGAGAAAACCGATATGTCACCCCTAAAGGGGTTCTGTTTATCCTGTATTATTTCGCCCCCTTCAGGGTCTACCGATATGTCGCTCCTTCGGAGCTTGGAATTTGTTACATTGTGAACCGTTGTTGCTAAAGAGTCCCGTAGGGACGACATCTTGGTAGAAACAATATTAATAGAACAAAAAAGCCCCTTTAGGGGCGACATATCGGTTAAGATTAAATTTTATTTAATGATCTTTTTAAGGCGCTCAGTTATCTCTAGAACTGCAGGGCAAACCATTGTATTTTTAAAGGTAAGATCCATGAGCTGGTACATCTTTTTACGGTTGGTGTGCGGATATTCGCGGCAGGCGTTTGGTCGGCTATCGTAAATACTGCAGTAATTGTCAGGACCTAAAAATGCACAAGGTGTTTGTTGTAAAACGGCATCTTTATCCTCGTCCATACGCAGGTATTTTTCATGAAAAGAACCCGGCTTCATTTTAAGCGCTTTTGCAGCGCGTTCAATATCGCGTTCGTAAAAAATGGGAGAAGTTGTTTTACAACAATTACCACAAGTCAAACAATCGATCTTTTCAAAAACCTCGTCGTGTAATTTGTGAACTATCTCATCAAGATCTTTTGGCGGTTGCCTTATGATGCGTTTAAAAAAACGATCATTCTCTGACTTTTGTTTGTGTGCCTTTCTATTATGTGAATCAAGATCCAAATTATTTGGTAACAAAAACAAAAACGTCTTCGTTATCTTTTTTCATGAGGTATTTTTCGCGAGCAAATTTTTCGAGGCTTTCGGTATTTGTTTTTAATTCCTGAAGTTCTACTTTATTTTTTTCTATCTCGGTGATATAATAGTTTTGATCTGTTTTTAATTTATTGAGTTTACTCACGGTTTCATGTTGTGTGAACACATCATTCTTATCAAAGAAAAGTAACCAAGCAATTAGCGCGGTTATCGTTAAAAAATACTTATTCTTTATGAGGTTTAGTAAAAACATATACCTTTATAGGAACTAAGTTAGTTATAATAAATGTGTTCAACTGTGATGATAAAAAGGGTTATTAAAACTACACTGTTAGTTGTTTTGGTGCTGAATATCAGTGCACAAGGCACATTTAAGACCGCCCAGTTAAAATATGAGAGGGTAAGATCGGCTTATAAGACCAAATTTGAGGGTCTAAAAAAGGACCTAACAGAGGCTGGTTTTCATGTGAATACTTATGAAATTTACCTTCAGGTTTTTAAGTACGAAAAGGAAGTGAAAGTGTGGATGAGAGATAAGGGCGATGCAAAATTCAAACATTTTAAAACGTATAAAATTTGTTCGTCGAGCGGAGAGCTAGGTCCAAAAAGAGTGCAAGGCGATGGACAAGTACCCGAAGGATTTTATTACATCGAACATTTTAATCCGGTGAGCAGTTATCATTTGAGTATGAAGGTTGGCTATCCAAATAAAAGCGATTCAAAAAAAGCAACCGGTTCGCCGGGTGGAGATATTATGATCCATGGAAATTGTGTCACCATTGGCTGCATTCCTATTGAGAATGATCCGATCGAAGAATTGTATATTTTATGTGTGGAAGCAAAAGACCGCAAACAAAATTTAAGAGTTGATATGTTTCCATGTAAATTTACAGAGGAGAATGTAAAAATGTTGAATCAAAATTTTTCTAAAGACATGAATACATTTTGGGGAACTTTAAAAGCGGGGTATGATAGTTTTGAAAACGATCGCACCATTCCAAAATTTATAGTGGATGCCAAAGGGAATTACCTTATTACAAAATAGATGAAACAAACCATTCTTTTTATAAGCATTTTATTTTTTGTTTCGTGTAAGCAAAGCGCGGAAGAAATCCCTAAAGATGTTATTGAAAAAGAGAAATTTATTGAAGTTCTAAAGGATAAAGCCTTGGCCGAAGCGGCTTTAAATGTGAATGTAAAAAATGCACCCGGTGAAAAATTTGATTCGGTGTATAATTTTAATGTTTACAAAGAGAATGATATTACCAAAGCACAATACGATTCAACCATGAAACACTATTCGGCAAAGCCTGCTGAATTTAAAGAAATGATGGAAGCTGTTTTGGAAAAATTAAATGTAGAGAAAGCAAAGCGTTAGGAATGCGCAAGAAATAACCTCCTACTGCGTTATTGTAAAAATATTAAATCCTCACATACTTTAGTATGCTGCGGTTTAAAATTTTTACACGCCTTGTAGGA
>Ga0068876_10000282_pt1 | contig 40774 bp, 62 predicted proteins | sample NOAtaG_6_FD_66442 | JGI IMG/M metagenome (GOLD analysis project Ga0068876, IMG submission 66442) | Freshwater lake microbial communities from Lake Erie, under a cyanobacterial bloom - NOAA_Erie_Diel5S_2200h metaG | ecosystem: Environmental > Aquatic > Freshwater > Lake | place: USA: Ohio, Lake...
CTACCAGATGATGTGCAGAATGTTCTGTATATGTCTTGGCAGACAACCGGCTCTAGCCGTGAGTGGCTACCTATCAAGCGCTGGCGCCAAGACCTGATGGCAAATGTGGCTACATTTAATACTCAGAAGACTATTAACATTTACGAGAACGTCCAGCCTGGTAGAACTATCCAGGTTTGGTATGCCGCTTCCCCAAACACTTTGACCAATGCTTCAGATGACTTTGTAGATGTATCAGGTCTACCTGAATCTTGCCGTGATGTAATCACACTAGGCGCAGCCTATCGTCTGCTTACCTACGTAGATACAGGTCGTATCAACCTTACCTCTGCTGAGGCTGACCTTAATGATAGCAAGATACCAAGCACCGCTTCTACTAGCTCATCTCGTTATGTCTACGCTCTGTATCAACAAAGACTACAAGATGAGTCACTTAAACTTTCAGACAAATTCCCGATTCGTCTACACTACACCAAGTAAGGCAGGATAAATGACTAGAAAATACAGTTCAACTTCGGTTGCAACAACGTTAGCGGCTGGTATCAACAGTTCAGCTACGAACATTACCGTAGCTAGTGGCACTGGTTCTGCTCTTATGGGTGGTGTAACTCTTGCCGGAGGTAACGTAGATCAATTCACTGTAGCTATTGATGTTGATACCATCAACGAGGAGATTGTATTCGTTACCGCAGTAGCCTCAGATACTCTGACAGTAGTCCGTGCCAGGGCTGGAACTACCGGTATCTCACATACCGCAGGTGCTTCAGTAAAGCACGTTCTAACTTCAGATGATTTAACCTTCTATACAACAGGTGTTGCCACCGCAGATGCAGCAGTCCCAGAAAACATAGCAACTGCTAAAGGTGATATCCTAGTAGCAAGTGCTAGTGGTGTAGTAGACAACCTTGCGGTTGGAACTAATACTCAAGTTCTTACTGCAGATTCAACACAAACATTAGGTGTTAAATGGTCTAGTTTAGATACTGGGGCTTCAACACCAACCGTGCTTATGCTTATGGGCGCTTAACCAACAACTAACAAGGAGAAAAACAAATGCCTACAACCTATAAAGTGTTGGGACAATCGAACCCAGCAGCAACAACAGCAACAACTCTATACACAGTTCCAGCCTCTACACAGGCAGTCGTATCAACAATTGTAGTTGCTAACTTAACAGCAACTGCTGCTACCTTCCGTATTGCTTGCCGTGTTGCTGGTGCAACTTTGGCTAACTCACAATACGTTGCTTACGATATTACCGTAGGTGCTTCAGATTCAACAGCTCTGACACTTGGCCTTACGCTAGGTGCTGCTGACGTTGTTACTGTATACGCATCTACTGCAAACATTACCTTTACCGCTTTCGGAAGTGAGATTTCCTAAACAATGTCCATTAAATCCATTAAGAATGGGACCCGTAGTATTTCTATGCTTGTGGGTAATGCTTCTTATATTCCTGCTGTTTCATCTGTTGAATACCTTGTAGTCGCAGGTGGCGGTGGCGGTGGATACTACGCAGGTGGTGGCGGTGGCGCAGGTGGTTGCAGGACCGCAAGCGGTTTCTCAGTAACAACTGGAGTGTCTTATACGGTCACAATTGGTGCAGGTGGTGCTGCAAAAACCGCTTATGGAACCGATGGTTCTGGTAACAATGGAAGCAACTCTGTATTTAGCACAATAACTAGCACTGCTGGTGGTGGCGGTGCAAGTGATGGAGCCGCAAAAACTGGTGGTTCAGGTGGTGGTGGTGCGCCAGGTAACACTCCTGGAGCAACTGGCACTTCAGGACAAGGCAATACTGGTGGAAATGGGGCTAGTAGTTCAAACGAAGCAGGCGGTGGCGGTGGTAGTAATAGCGTTGGCGCTAATGGTGTTGCTTCAACCAAAGGTGGTAATGGTGGTTCTGGATTAACTTCATCTATTAGTGGCTCATCTGTTACATACGCAGGCGGTGGCGGTGGTGGTGCAAATGCAACTGCTGGCACAGCAACAGGTGGCGGTGGTGCTGGAGGAACCAATAGCGTTGTTGCAACTGATGGAACTGCAAATACTGGCGGGGGCGGGGGCGGTGGTGGTGCTCCGGGAGCAAGTCCATATAGAGATGGTGCTGCTGGTGGATCAGGTATTGTAATTATTCGTTACCCAGACAGTTTGCCAAATGCAACTTCTACAACAGGTTCACCTACGTTAACGACAACTGGTGGATATAAAATTTACAAGTGGACAGGAAGCGGGAGCATAACTTTCTAATGAGTATCTCTAGCGTAAAAACAGGTTTGATCGTTGATGAATTTTTAGCGGGTAACGCATTTTACAATCCTGTTCCACCAACTGTTGAATACCTTGTTATTGCAGGTGGCGGCGCAGGTGGCGGCGGTGGCGGTGGTGGTGGTGCTGGAGGTTACAGAACTGCTACAGGATTAGCGGTTACTGCTGGCTCAGCAATTACGGTTACTGTAGGTGCTGGTGGAACAGGTAGAGCAGACAACTCTGGAAATGTTGGAAACAACTCAGTATTTTCTAGCATCACATCAACTGGCGGTGGCGGTGGTGGTAGAAACGCAGGAGCGCCACCGACAAGTGGTGGTTCAGGCGGCGGTGGAAATACCGCTATAACTTTTGGAACTGGAACCGCAGGTCAAGGAAATAATGGTGGAGTTTCAAGCGGTGCGGGTTCTGCTGGCGCAGGTGGTGGTGGTGGCGCTAGTGCCGTAGGTGGAAATGGTGGAAGTAGCGTTGGCGGCGTTGGTGGTGCTGGTTCAGCATCATCTATTACAGGTTCATCTGTAACACGCGGTGGTGGTGGCGGCGGCGGAATTGAAGCAGGAGGAACTGGTGGTGCTGGTGGTTCAGGCGGTGGTGGTGCAGGCTCAGTTACATCTACTGCAACTGCTGGAACTGCTAACACAGGTGGCGGTGGTGGTGGAACTACAAGTAATAATACTCAAGCAGGCGCTAATGGTGGTTCAGGATTTGTAGCAATCCGTTATGCAGATACATACAATTTAGCGACTTCTACAACAGGCTCACCAACAATAACAACAACTGGCGGATACAGAATTTATCAATGGACAGGTTCAGGTTCCATCACTTTCTAAATAAGGAGAAAACAATATGGCACACTTCGCACAACTAGATGAAAGCAACACAGTCCTACAGGTGATTGTGGTCGCCAATGAGGAACTGATCCTTGACGGCGCAGAGTCGGAAACCAAAGGCGTGATTTTCTGCAAGTCTTTATTTGGTGAGGATACTAAATGGGTTCAGACTTCCTACAACGGCAACATTCGCAAGAACTACGCTGGCATTGGTTACACATACGATCCAATTGCAGATCATTTCCACGCGCCACAACCTTATTCTTCTTGGATATTAAATTCAGAGGCTCAATGGGTTTCACCAGTTCCTATGCCAACAGATGGTAAGCCTTACTCTTGGAATGAAGAAACACAGTCTTGGGATTTAATAGTAATTGAAGGTGCTTAATGGCTTGCGTCAGCTTTAAAAATAAAATAATTAGTAGAAGTATGCTGGCAGGTAATACTGCTTTTAATCCTTCATCCTTTGAATCTATTGCAACCGCCACAGGCACAGGTTCAAGTGGAGTAATTACCTTTAGTTCAATTCCTAGCACTTACCAACATCTGCAATTAAGATGGATTGCTAGAACAACTGACGCAACTTCTGGTTTTGAATCTATTTTAATCCGATACAACGGAGTAACTTCTACAAGTTATGGTTATCATTACATAGAAGCAAATGGCTCAACAGTATCTGCCGCAGGAACGGGTTTTACAGACACCAGTTGGAATTTAGGAAATGCTATGGCTTTGGGTGGTTTAACTGCTGGCATTATGGGCGTTGGGATTATAGACATCCACGATTACGCATCTACCACAAAATTAAAAACTTCACGCGCTATTGTAGGTGGCGATAGAAATGCTGCAAATGGCTATATAGAATTATATAGCAGTTTGTTTAATAGCACTTCGGCTTTGAGTTCTATTACTTTAACTTCTGGTGGTGGCAATTATGCAACTACAACTCAATTTGCCTTATACGGAATCAAAGGATAGACGATGCCAGCAACTTATGAACCGATAGCAACTGCAACTTTAAGTGGTAGCACAAGTGAAACTACATTTACTTCAATACCTGCAACCTATACAGATTTAAAATTGGTATTTGCTGGAGTGTCATCAGCACAGGCTTTGTGTATCCAATTTAACGGAGATACTGCGACAAATTACTCACTTACAGTTTTAAGAGGCGATGGAAGTTCACCTGTATCATCACGCAACACAACAATAGACCGCCTTATTGTTTGCAGTTTGACTGGCACTAATCCAAATACAGTGACTTCAGATATTTTTTCTTATGCAGGGTCAACATACAAAACACTACTAAATTCTTCATCAGAGGATAATAATGGCAGTGGAAATACTAGACAGTCAGTAGGTTTATGGCGTAGCACGGCTGCCATTACATCTTTAAGACTTTATGGTTTTTCAAGTTCAAATGTTACTGGAACCGCCACACTCTATGGAATTAAGGCGGCTTAAATGGCTAATACATATACGCTGATTCAAGCCCAGACTCTTGCATCATCTGCTGCGAGTGTTACCTTCTCGTCAATTCCTGCTACTTATACAGATTTGGTGCTGCGAGTAAGTGCTAGAACAAATTTTGCCGCAGTTATAGATTATTTTATTATGAGGCTTAATTCTGATACAGCATCTAATTATTCTGAAACTAGGTTAGTGGCTTATGCTGGAACTGCGACACTATCTGATAGATATTCTAATCAAACTTCTATCCAAGATATTAGCCAAAATGGAGATACTTCTACTAGCAATACTTTTTCCTCAACTGAAATTTATATACCTTCTTATGCGGTTGCCCAAAACAAACCTATTAGCGCATTTTCAGTAGTAGAAAATAATAGTGCAAGTGCAAATCAAATAGTGGCAGATGCAATTCTGTGGAGAAATACCGCAACGGTTTCAAGTGTTTCTTTTGCCCCATCCGCAGGCACAAATTTTCTTACAGGCTCATCATTTTATTTATACGGCATCAAGAACTCATAAGGAGAAAACAATGGCAAATCCAAAACGCATAGAGGTAAACTGCACAACTGGCGAAGTGTTAGAGATAGAACTAACCGATGCAGAAGTAGCAGATATGGCATTGGCTGCTCAAGCAGCAGCAGACCAACAAGCAGCAGCAGAAGCCGAAGCAGCAGCAGTCGCTGCAGCCAAGGAAGCAGCACACGCTAAGTTGGCAGCACTCGGTCTAACAGCAGAGGAAATTGCTGCACTAAGCAAGTAAGTAACACCAGCTTTACAAGCCCGCTTCGGCGGGCTTTTTATTTTGACAACCTAAAGGAGATTAAGTGACATACGGATCAGATATAACAGAACCAATAGTTTATACGCTATCCAATCCTGCAGGTTCAACAAGTTACATAGCAACAGGTGAAGCCTACGATGTAGCCCTATCTGGTCTACCATTCTTCGTAGGTGCTAGCGATGAGATTCCTTACCGTCGTCAAACTGCCCAATACCGTAAGCAACAGATAGATCAAAGCCGTGAGCCTGGTGAACAGACTCTTACCGGTTGGTGGCTACGTTCTCAATCATCATTCCACTACGGACAAGGTATCAAGTTCTTTGAACCTATCCAGGATGAGTCACTACGTTTCCAATACACCGAGTCTAAAGGGTTAGATGTCTGGACTAAGGGCCAAGCTACCCTGCTAAAAGATGTAGATGGCGGTATCCACACCATTACTGGTGGCATTAAAGCCAACGGTAGACCAAATCAAATAATGCGTTCTATTAAGTGGGTCAAGCCTACCTTTACAGGTGCTACTACCAATAACACTTACGATGGTGTTCTACTACTAGATGAATATGATGTAGACAAGATTATCCCACGCATTACTGTATCTATTACAAACAAAGCGCTGACATCTGACGTAGCAACACTGACTACTAGCGCAGCACACGGTCTATCAGTTGGTATGCAAATTAACATTAGCGGTGTAGATGCAACTTTTAACGGTGAATTTAGAATCACAACCGTTCCTACTACTACCACTTTTACCTATGCGAAGGTAGCAAGCAACGTAGCATCAACTGCCGTATCTCCTGCAGGCACCGGTTACTCAGATGTAACACACTTTATTGACTACAACGCAGGAACAGATGATCCGGTCTTTGCTATATGCGATGATGGAACTTATGCCTATTGGGTAACTAACCAAACATCAGGCGGTGCAAATAAGATTCACGTCTATAAGAAGTTGCTGACAGATGATTCAACAGTTTCCCCTACTTTGATGTTTAACGCTACAGGTATCGTAGTAACAAATGCCGCAATGGAGTTCACAAAAGAACGTCTTGTCTTAGCTGCCAACAACAAGGTCTATGAGTTTGCTACAACCGCAACATCTTTACCTACTGCCGTTTATACACACCCAACAGATAACTTTGTTTATACAAGCATCACCTCGTCAGGTGCTGCAATATACCTATCTGGTTATACAAACATCCAGTCAACTATTCAGAAGTTTACCCTTGAATCAACTGGCGCTATGCCTACCTTAACCAGCGCTATTACTGCTGCTGAACTACCCGTAGGTGAAAAAGTATTTAAGATCTCCTACTACCTAGGCTATATGGCTATTGGAACTAACCTTGGTATGCGTGTGGCTGATGTTAGCTCTGCCGACGGAACCATTGCCTATGGCCCATTAATATTTGAATCAACTCAACCAGTCTACGACTTTGCCTTTAGAGATAAATACATCTGGGCAGCTACTGGAGTAGAGGGACAAGTAGGACTTACTCGTATCAACCTTGGCACTGAAGTTGGACAATTAATATTTGCCTATGCCTTTGACCTATATAACCCTTCAGATACTCTTGGACATTACACAACTACTTGTGCATTCCTTGGCGACACTAACCGCCTAGCATTCTGTAATGCTGGCAATGGAGCAGATGGCGCTATCTATATTGAATCTGCCACTGAACTAATTGCAGAAGGATATCTACAGACAGGTTATATCCGCTATAACACTCTTGAAAGCAAAATCTTTAAACTAATCCAGGCACGTATTGATACTGTTAACGGTGCATTTGATATAAGTTCTATTACCGAAGATGGAACTGAAATTGATATCGGTTCATTTGCACAAGGTGAGACTGTCCCTGAGATTAATATTAACTATCCAATTGGTGCTCATCAATACCTTGGCTTTAAGTTCACTATGAACCGCTCTAGTTCTAACTCAGCGTTAGGACCGCTATTTACTGGATACCAGATCAAGGCTCTGCCTGCTATCCCACGTCAGCGTTTAATCCAATACCCATTGTTCTGTTACGACCACGAGATGGATAAGTTCGGCAACGAAGTAGGCTACGAAGGTTCTGCCTATGCCCGTATGTCACAGCTAGAGACTGTAGAGAATGTCGGCGATACCATCAAAGTCGAAGACTTCAGAACAGGTGAGTCTTATATCGGACTCATCGAAGAAATGGATTTCATTAACAAGACCCCTTCAGACAAGCGCTTCTCCGGCTACGGAGGAATGCTCCTAGTAACAATCAGATCGGTATAAAATGACACCTGCTAACTGGGCCTCACTTATCGTAGCCATCATTGCACTAGTAACAGCATTTGCTGGAGCTGTTCGCTGGATGGTTAAGCATTACCTATATGAACTTCGCCCGAACGGAGGCCAAAGCCTCAAGGATCAGGTCAATAGGCTTGAACAACGCCTTAATGAAGTTATAGATATGTTGATTGATGGTCGCAGATGACCCAGGTAGAAACATTCCTAGAGATAGCAGAAGCAGAAGTTGGCACCGTTGAAGGTGCCGGTAACAAAGTTAAATATAACAAGAACAACGGACAACCTTGGTGTGGTTACTTCGTAAACTGGTGTGCTACAAAAGCCAAAGTAAAGATTCCTAACTGCGTATACACACCTGCTGGTAAGGCAGGCTTTCAAGGTCTAGGCACTTGGTTTAATATTGCAACAGAAAAACCACAACCTGGAGATATAGTTTTCTTCGACTTCCCTGGAGGCGAGAAGGTAGACCACGTCGGTATTATCCTGAAAGATAATGGCGATGGAACAGTTACCACTATCGAAGGCAATACCAGTCCAGAGAAGAAACCTACTGGCTCACAAGCCAATGGTGGAGAAGTTGCCCTACGCATCCGTGCGTATAAGGCAAACAATAAGCGCAAGCTCGGTGTTTACATCGTCGGGTTTGGCAGACCGAAATGGAGTAAGAAATGAATAAAGCAATCATCAAGTCAGTAGTAGGAACATACCTACGTGCAGGCATCGCTGCTGTATTGGCTCTATATCTAGCTGGCGAAACCGATCCTAAGAAACTGTTAACAGCACTCGTCGCTGCAGTTGCAGGACCGCTTCTCAAGGCGCTTGATCCTAAGCAGACCGAATACGGAGTTGGTTCTAAGAAAGAGTAATACTGTATTTCTGCGAGGCAATGGCCCACCCTTCGGGGTGGGCTTCTTTTTTTGTGCCATTTTATTCTTTATCTACTGGACACGGAACGATTACTAAGTTGCCACAGTTGACGCAGGTAGCGTCAAGGTGATACCAGACCAGTTCGTAATCTTCAAAGGAAGCCATAACGCTAAAGACTTGTGAACCACAAGGACAAGCGTGGATCGGTCCCAAGGACCTCAAGTCCGTGCCAAATTTATCAGGCAGATGTCTCTTATTTTTAAACAGGGTGGGTAGACGGAGCGTAAGGGTAACCTGTCGGTTACCCCGTTTGCGGCCCTCCAGGGGCCGCCTAAACCCTTTAAACTCGCTCACGCTCGTAGTATACACAAACTCCAGTAAATCAACGCCTAGTAACCAATCTTGGCGTGTCGTGATATGATTCACGCCCAAGGAAAGAAGGTGTCCCATTACAACGGTTGTTGGAATAGAAGGGATTGATTACGCAGTTCTAGTAGCTGATAGTCAGATCACTGAATCTAATCTGGTAACTCTTGCACTTAGCACACCGAAGATAGTAGAGATAGGTAAGTTCCTACTTGCTATATCCGGTGACACTAGGCCAGGAGATATACTCGCTTACAACTGGAAGCCACCTGCTTATCGTGGGGAGAATCCAGTAAGTTTTATGGGGAAGAAAGTTATCCCTAGTATCATCAAGGCTTTTAATGAAAACAACTACGACTTCAATAAGGTGGATCCAGATGGTGGTTTCGATTATTTACTTAGCTTTAACGGCAATATCTTTCGGGTTGCTTGTGACCTCTCTTTTTTCCAAAGTGATGTCGGAAGTTACGCTATCGGTAGTGGCGGTCAGTTTGCTCTTGGGTATCTTTATTCAGACATCCAGGCTAACTTAGAGTTAGCAGACGCAAAGCGACTCGCCCGAAAAGCCGTTGAGATTGCGTCGGTCCTTGACGTGAATACTGGCAAGCCTTTACAGTTGGTAGTCCAGGAGAGGACAATATTTTGACAGATGCAAAAGAGTTATTAATAAATGTTCTACGTGCAAAAGATGCAAGTAGATCACGTTCAGTTCAGACACAGGTGGGACCGTCAGAACTTGGCGGTTGCCGTCGTAAGGTTTGGTATCGGTTGAATGCACAACCAGAAACTAACAACAACGAATTAAAACTTGCAGCAATTATGGGGACTGCTATCCACGCAGCCATTGAAGAAGCTATCGGTGCTATTGACCCAAAGGGTGAGAAGTATATAGTCGAAGCTGAAGTTCAACACGGTGATATAAAAGCACACGTTGACTTATTCATACCAGAATCTGGTGATGTAATTGACTGGAAGACTAGCAAGATAAAGAACCTAAGTTACTTCCCATCAACGCAACAGCGTTGGCAGGTGCAGGTCTATGGCTATCTATTATCTAAGAATGGCTATGAAGTTAAGAACGTTAACCTTGTAGCAATTGCACGTGATGGTGATGAACGTGATATCAAGTGGCACTCAGAACCTTACGATGAAGCAATGGCACTTGAAGCATTAGGTTGGTTAGCAGCAGTAAAAGAATCTGCTACACCACCTGATCCTGAGAAGGATGAAAGTTACTGTAAGTTCTATTGCAAATACTATGACGCATCTGGTGAGATGGGATGCGTTGGTCTAAAAAAAGAACGTATCGAAGTCAGTGAGGTAGTAATACCGGACCCTGATATTGACAAGAACGCATTGTTATATTTACAGTATGACGCACAGATTAAAGAACTAGAAAAACAAAAGGATTCCTTGAAGGCCAGCTTCGAGGGAGTAATAGGTAGCACTCTTAGTGGAGTGCAAATCAGTTGGACAACAGTTGCTGGCAGGTCTACTGTTGATGACAAGGAAGTTGAGAAACTTCTAGGTTTTGTTCCTAAGAAATCAGGACCAGAATCAAATCGCTTATCTATCAAACAAAGTGGAGGAAAGTAAATGGCTGCACCCGATTCAACAAAGTTACAGGCTAACTTTAAGTTAGCTGATGGAACTCTTATCAATGTATACGCAACATCACAAGCAGAACTTGAAGCACAACTAACAACACTTCAAGATGTAACTGAACTTATTAAGTCAACATCATCAGCACTAGGTAGCGGTGGTAATGCCGCATATGCAGCAAAAGCATTTAACGCTACACCGGTAGTTGATACACCACCTTTTAACCCTGCTCCTGCTTCGACAGGAGCCGACCCACAATGTAAGCACGGAACAATGACACTACGCTCAGGAGTTAATGCTTCTGGTAAAGCCTGGAAGGGCTGGATGTGTGCATCACCGAAAGGCACACCTAACCAGTGTGATGCGGTGTGGGTTCGATAGATAATGCGAGAGCCTCACGAGTTCGAGGCTCCATTATGTGCAGAGGTTGGTGGCGATCACTGGTTTCCTGAAAAGGAAGTTGATTTTCAGTCACAGGTGAATATTAAATATGCAAAATCAATCTGCTACCAATGTTCCCACCAAATTGAATGCGCTGAATGGGGCATCAGGAATGAATATTATGGGATCTGGGGCGGCTTAACTGTTAGAGCCAGACAAGCTGTAAGAAGACAACGAAATATAACAATAAGAGGAGAAGACGTTGCTTGATTTATCCAGAGCTTGGAGTGGTGTGCTTACCAAAGCAACACCGCTACCTGATGTCTGGAGTGCGTTAGCATATAAACAAATTAAGTTTCGACGTGGGCAAGTATGTATGGTTGCGGCAGCACCTAATGCTGGTAAGTCAATGTTTGCATTGATATATGCAATCAAAGCAGATGTGCCTACGTTATTCTTCTCTGCTGATACTGATACAACTACGGTTATGATGAGGGCTGCAGCGCACTTGTCAGGACATTCTCAGGTATTAGTTGAAAGCAACTTGGCTAGCGACACTCATTATTACAATCATCACTTACCTAAGTTGGGTAACATTAAGTGGGTCTTTGATTCATCACCTTCAATAGATGACCTTGAACTTGAGATTCGGGCTTATGTTGAACTATATGGCGTAGCACCAGAGTTGATAATCATTGATAACTTAATGAACGTGGTATCTGAAACGGATAATGAGTGGGCTGGTCTTCGTGCAATTATGATGGAGCTACACGATATGGCTCGCAAGACTGAAGCGTGTGTTCTAGTATTGCACCACGTATCAGAACAAAGTGAGTATGGTTCTACTCATAACCCACCAGCACGTCGTGCTATTCACGGCAAGGTGAGTCAACTGCCGGCGCTGATACTTACCCTTGGATACAATCCAGCCGATCATATTTTAAAGGTTGCTGCGGTTAAGAATAGATTTGGACCGCACACTGCTGATGGAACAGATCACGCAGCACTCTTTACTAACTATGCTGCTTGTCAGATAAATGACGCTGACGCTTATGGTAGGTCAGTTCGTAACCAGGCTATCTTTGGAGCGCAAAATGTTTGAGTGGATTGAACGCAGTATCAGAGATAAAATTATCAAAGAGATAGAAAGTTGCATTGACTATCCAGAAGATGATTATGAGCGTGGCCTTAACAGAGGTATGTCCATAGCTATTAATATTATTAGGAGTAAGAAGAAGTGATACTTTTCTGCAAACTGATTGGGCATAAGGTTGAAAAGAAATTTATCAATCAACAAGATTGTCTAGTCAGTAAATGCAATTATTGCTTACGCCAATATTTAAAGAAGGAGTTAGTGTGAACACAGAGATCCAGTATCTAAAGAAGCGTATAGTCAAGCTGGAGATGGACTTTGCGGGCTTCGCCTCGCTCCTGATACAAGCAGGAATAGTAGAAGTTATTGACGAAGATGGTCAACAAGTCTTTAAAGTCAACAAGGTAAAACTTGATGGCAAGTAAATACAATCGAGTCAAAGGTAGCATCTTTGAAACAGATGTTATGAAGTGGCTCCGCAAAGCAGGTGTCCTAGCTGAACGCTTAACAAAAGCGGGTAGCAAGGATGAAGGCGATATGGTTGTTGTCATTGCTGGCAAGAGCTATATCTTAGAACTCAAGAACAGGGCAACGCTCTCCTTGCCTGAGTTCTGGAGGGAAGCTGAAGTTGAGGCGCTTAACTATGCTAATGCTCGTGGTATCGGGGAAGTGCCACTGCACTATGTTGTAGTCAAGCGCCGAAACTCAGGCATAGAAAATGCCTGGGTAATACAAGATCTTAAACAATGGTTAAAGGAGAAACAGTAATGGCTGGTTCCAATCCTGAGAACAGAACTTGGGTATTAAACAAAGCGTTTCAACTCCAACCTAAAACTGTTATAGATGTTGGAGCAGGTGGTGGAACTTACTCTAAGTTACTTCGTCCATTTATCGGGGCGCACTATACAGCGATAGAGGTCTATCAAAAGAATATAGATCAATACAAGTTGCACGAATTGTATGATGATGTTCAACTTGGTGATGTTCGTAACTATGAAAGTCTAGAAGCTGACCTGATTGTCTTTGGTGATGTGCTTGAGCATATGACTAAAGAGGAAGCTGTTAAGGTATGGGATGTGGCTAGTAAAGGTTGCAGGTATGCGATTCTTTCTATCCCTATTATCCATTACCCGCAAGGTGTTATTGATGATAACCACCACGAGATACACGTAGTAGATGACTGGAATAATATCTCAGTCTTTGAATCATTTAAGAATATAATCGAATGCCGGTTAGGTGCTGAGACAGGCGCTTACCTAGCAAAATTCTAAGGAGAAGAAATGCCAACGCCAACAGGAGATATAACCAGCACTGAAACTTGGGGTGCAACACCGGACCTAGAGTTAATTGAAGAACAAACTATTGATACTAAAGGTTACTCGGTAAAGTTAATAGAGAAGGTAGCAGATATGGTTTTAATGGGTGGTTACACAAATCAAGTAGCAGTTAATATTATTGATCTAGTAACTAACTGGAAAGAACCTCAAAAGAAAGCTGTTCCAAAATGATCTGCCACGACTGTCTAGTAGGCGGTGTCTTAAACACCGAGGGCTACTATGATAAGGCCACAGACTTACACTACCAATGCGAGGATAAGGGATGCGTATGTCAACACAAGGTTGGTCCAGGGTTAATCGCAAGAAAAGGTTCAACGGTTCCACCGATGCAAACACAATCCCCATAGGGCCAATAGTCCTAGCATTTGGTGGGGAAGTAAAAGAAGGTAAGTCCAGCTCGGTGCGTTGTGTATTGCACAATGACAGTAGACGCAGTGCGGTAATCAATACAATAGATAATCTCTATTACTGCCACACCTGCGGTAAGGGTGGCAATGCAGTGAACTTGGTTTGTATACTAGAGAATATGGAGTTTAACGATGGCCTCAAACGTGCAGTCGAAATTGCTGCTGGAAGCGGCGCAACGATACGCTCAGGCAATAAATCAGGAAACTCTAGCCGTGCTAGAAGAACGTGGGATCTCTGAACTAGTAGCATCTAAGTATCAGATTGGAACCATTACTGACCCTATCAACGGTCACGAGATGTATGCTGGATGGATTTCCATCCCTTATATTACTGCTGGTGGTCATTGTGTTGGCTTTAAGTTTAGAAGATTAGATGATGGCAAGCCTAAGTATGGTAGCCCAACAGGGCAGAAGGCTCATCTCTATAACGTCAGTGACCTAACCCTTTCGAGTAAGTATATTGTTGTCACCGAAGGTGAGTTAGATGCAGTCATTACTAGTGGTGTGTTAGATATACCAGCAGTCGGAGTGCCAGGTGTCGCTGCCTGGAAGTCACACTTCCCAAAGTTATTTAGCGGTTATGAAACCGTATTTGTAGTGGGCGATAATGATGTCAAAGAGGATGGCTCTAACCCAGGAGCTGAGTTCGCTAAGCGTGTCGCAAACGAGGTGATGAACTCAACTATTGTTACACTACCACCTAGTATGGATATCAATGACTACTACCTGGCTAATGGTGCCGAGGCAACCCGTAACCTACTAATAGGAGAGTCTAATGGATGAGCGAGGAACTGGAATTAGCGCTGACAATTTTGATAGAGAGTGGCTTCATAGTGCTGAGCGTAGACCAGGCTCGCAAGGAGTTCGTAGTAACCCTGCGTCCAGTCCGTTAGCAGATCATCCAGTAGTAGCCAACTACCGCAGTGCTGGTGGCGTTAGCACTGATGACCTGACTTCATTCATAGAGTCCTTCGCTTCGCTTCGTGCTGGACGTGTTAAGAGTGTAGGCCACGAACAGTATGCGTTAGCAACTGGTCAGAAGTTTGAGTCATTTACTACTGCAGATACCATTAGGGAACTGCTAGAAGAACTAGCTGACGCTAGCAACTACATAGATTTCCTTGCTATCAAACTGCTTAACATCCAGCACGTAATAGATCTGGTGCTACCTGACTGTGAGTGAACTAGACCCTGCAGTATATGACTTAGTTCCTTCGGTTACTAATAGTATTCATCGTCGCTATAAGAACTTCATAGAGAAGGCAGACCTTGCCCAAGAGTGTTACGTCTGGGCTACTGGTCGTGCTACTTTCATCAACGCTCAGTTGGCTGAGCCAGATCCTGAACAATATAAACATAACCTTCAACGTATCGCTTGGCAGATGCGTAGAGTAGCTGAACGCTACGCTCGTAGAGAGAAGGCAGATAAGTCCGGCTATTCAATAACGGATGAAACCTATTACGAGACTGCTACCCTGGGCCAGCTCTTACCTTTCGTCATCGCTTCAGTAGTAGACGGAACAGTGCTAGAACAGATACAAGATATGATTAAAGATGGACAACCTCGCGGCTCATCATCACCGTCAGAGGGTGGCAACTTACTTGCAGTCCTGATAGATATTAAGAAAGCTTACTTAAAGTTAGAGCAGTCCGATAAGGACTTGCTACTGCTTAGACATCACGAAGGTCTTACCCTTCAGCAGATCGCTGAAGTATATGGTTGCGCCCTATCTACTGCTGATAGGCGCTGTGCTAATTCACTTCGCAAGTTGCAGAACCTACTCGGAGGAGACAGCCCTTGGCGATAAACCGTTACCTGAAATACTTACGTGAATGTTATTTAATTGTGCGGTGCCTTGTCACACGCAACCACCAAACAAACTCTTGGTTTGTTATCAATCAGAGTGACGGCCTGATGCTTCGCCTTACTCACTGTATTAAATGCGGTAGGTATTGGGTATGAAAGAACTAGAACTATTTAATTACTTACAGGAAAGTTTATATCCGGACCTTGTTAAGAGTGAAGGTATCTTCGATTCATTCGATTGTATTAGTCAGCAAGCGGGCCATTACATAGAACTTAAGTGCCGCCACACTCACTACCCTACCCTGCTGATTGAGGAGATGAAGTATCGCAAGCTCATAACGCAGAGCGCTGAGCGCGATCTCATTCCCTTTTATATTAACTCAACTCCACTTGGTATCTATTCCTTTGATCTAATGGATATACCAGAACCTGAGTGGGTTAAGCACTGGATGCCGGTTACTTCAGAGTTCGCTAACCGCAGTAAGATTGAGAAGTTAGTAGGTTATCTTGATATCGAGGAAGCGATTAAACTATGATTTATGATTACAGATGTAAGTGTGGCTCGACTCTACAAGTAGAGCGCTCTATCCACGAGGAAGCTAGCAACCCTGTCTGTTATGACTGCCACGAAAGTATGGAAAGAGTTTGGTCATCGCCTCCTGTTACCTTCAAAGGTAAGGGTTTCTACTCCACCGATCACGCTAAGTAAATAGTAAAGCCCCACCGGACGGAGAGGTGGGGCTTACTTGTGCGACTAGGAAGAAAGAGTATAAGACCTAGTTCGCAGTATCAAAGGTATCACAGATACCCTGAATAATCCATTCAACAACAGGAACTGTTACTGCATTTCCCATTTGCTTATATCTATGAGTATCAGATTGTCCTTCAGTCCACTCGTCAGGAAAACCTTGCAGCCTTTCATATTCTAGCGGCGTAAGTCTGCGAACAATGGGACCAACGAATAAAGTTTGATCATTACTAGTAGCTATGGTCAGACTTTTATCTTCTGAAAGTAAAGCTCCTTTACCTCCACCTGGTTTACCTGCTCGCATTCTAACGATAACAGCAACGGTGGCCCTAATGTCTCCATTATCAAAAGCGTTCAATGTCGGGACCATCCCGCCCTCAATCCACGTTTCATAGTCCTCATTAGTTTGCGCTCTGCGACGCTTGGTGAACCAGAGCATTACTTAATTCTTCCGGCAAGCTCTTGCCTCTGCGACTTGATCTGCGAAGTATCCCTTCGCAAGCCTTGGGGCTTAAATAATACTTCGTCTGGACCTCTTTCCCCTGAAGAACGTCGGCCAACGATGAAGACACGGCGGCGTCTTTGGGGAACTCCGAAGTGCTGAGCGTCAAGAGTCCTCCAGGCAACAGAATACCCGAGGTCTGCCATCGTCCCGAGCACGACTCCAAAATCCTTTCCTTCGTTACTGGATAACAGACCAGGGACGTTTTCGAGTATGAACCATTCTGTTTGCGTTTCTTCCACAACTCGGGCAATCTCCCAGAATAACCCGCTTCGTTCGCCAGCCAAGCCAGCCCTCTTGCCAGCGACGCTGAGATCTTGGCAGGGAAATCCTCCTGTAATAATTCCTCTGCTTGGATTAAATCCTGCATTTATTAAGTCCTCTCCCTTTACTGTTGTTACATCATTAAATTGTTTTGCGTTAGGGAACTTACGTTCCAATAGAACTTGGCAATGTTTATCTATCTCCACATTAGCAACAACATTAACTCCGTTGCGTTCCATCGCCAGGTCAAAGCCACCTACTCCTGCGAATAGTGATACTCCTGTAATCATTTAGACTCCTCAGTAGTAGTTGTTCTTTCGTTGGAAAGAGTTGGCTCTACAAGGTGTGTCGTGTTTGTGAGAAATGTATCTAAGGCCTCGTAAGATTTGAGTAGCAGGATCTCTGCTTGTCTCTCCAAGGTGCTGAGCAATACCAAAAGCTGACGATCTTGGTCTGCCCTTATGGTCGAGAGGTCTGGCGTAGTGGTCAAACCTGCTCTCACGGGTCCAAAGGGCGATGAGGCACTCTCGCTCTCTCCCTTTCCACCCGAAAGCAAGGTAAGCGTAACGTGCTGCGAGCTTTTTATTCTGTAACTTCTGCTCATAAGTTGCCGGCCCGTGATTGATTATTGCGGGTTTCGGTCGGTGTATCTCTACCTCTATCGGTAACGGTGCCGGTGTTAGTGTCCACACTAGCATTAGTGTTACCGTCAAGGTCAATCCAAGTCTTCCCCTGCGTGTAATCATTAATCTTCTCCTCCTCCAGATAAACTTTATATTCATTAGGAAAAGCGTTAGCTAACTTGGTTAGCGCTCTCGCTCTCGCTCTTTGATAATTACGTTGAGCTACTGCTCTTTTCTTGGCAGCAGCAATTCTTTTATCTTCCATTAAGTTTCCAATCAACGGTAATTATTACGTAGGCCAGTAGTAAAACTACGACCAAGCCAACAAACATCATCGGGTTATCCTCTCTAGTGTGTTAGTGATCCCTGCTAGGACTAGGAAAGTTACATCTATCGGCTCGCCTACTAGGGCGGCGTCCTCGCCGTCCTCCGACCAGCTCGTTACGAATATGCGAGAGTTTATCGGACCATTACGCCAAAACCTAATACACTCGGTGACATCTCCCCCACCCCATATGGCTATGCCTTGCTCATCTACCACTTCATAGAAGGTTACGTTCGTGGTCTTACCCTTAAAGCTGATTACATTACTCATTCTCCTCCTCCTTCTCTTTTAATTGTATTTCTGCTAGTGCGTGGGTCATTCGCATTATGTTACGCATACCCATATCGGTATTACCTGCCCATATCTGCTGAATAGCTAACTTCTCGCAGAGATCAGCCTTAGCTTGATAGTATTCCGGTGTTGGTCTAGTCATTTCTTGCTCTCTCTCTCTCATACCCGCAGTCCGGGCAGGTCCATACCACTATCCCGCCGCCGATTTGCGCCGGGATATCTTCATAAGTCTTACCGCAGTCCTCGCAGTCTGCGTCTATCATAGTTGAATAGAAGATAGCGTTCATTAGACACCCTCTCCTTCACTCACTATTAGACTCATCTCGCAGTCATCGCATAAGTATTTACCGGAGTGAGTCTGAGCTATTAACCACCATTTCGAGTTGATTATCTCCCACCCGCAAGAGCTGCACGTATATTCTCTCTCGCCCTCGCCCTCTACCATAGAGCAGATCTGACACTGAGCGTATTCCCACTCTTTACTAAATGAATCCTTATCTTTCCCGCAGGTCGAGCAAAGCTCGCCCTCTCCCTCTACCACTTCCCGGACCATATCGTTCACGGTTTTATTCATTATCTCCCTCTTTCATTAGGTTAGGTTAGTCTATATTAGTATCGTAGCTAATGCCACAATCTTTACAAGTGAATACTGCCATTCTCCCGGACCCGTAAGGCTCGATAGTTACTTTAATCGGCTTATCGCAGTCCGCGCACGTCATCGGCTGCCCCATTACTCTCCCTCTCTCATATATTGACGAAAGAGCCTAATGCTCTCTCTCTTGTTATAGCCGTAATAGCTGCGGGTTACTAGGTATCCCCGGCTATCGCTAGCGTAGATAACCCACGCTCCCGCATAGTTGCGCTCTATTGTCATTCGCTCACTCTCTCTTTAAATTGCCCTCTCACGCCTTGCGAGAGGAATCTACCCGGTTAGGAGTAGTCCACCGGCTACCGCGTAAGCGATAACCGGCGGGCCGCCTCTAAATTAGATAGTCCGCATAGGCATAAGTAGCCCGTGCCACGTAATTACGTCGTGATTAATCTTTACCTTAATCGGCTTACGGTCCCCGGTAAAGGTGAATTGCTGCCCGCCCCCACTAGTCGGGACCTTAGCGAATGATGCAAGGTAATCGGCATTAAGTTGCAGCTCACTAACCGGGACCGGCTCACCGTTAAAGAGTTGCTTATATGGTGGGAATTGCTGCCCGGTGTAAAGGTTAATAACTAGATTAGTGCCGCCCTCTCCCGCGTTAATAGTTACGGTAAGGATATCCCCGGCACGGTTAAGCGATAGCGTGGCCCGGCTTAGGGCCGCCTTGCCTAGCCCTTTAATAGCTGCGGTTATTCTTTTAATGTCTGCCAGTGGGATGCTAATCGGATCAAAATTAACACCCTCGCCCTCGCTCTCGCCCTCTCTCTCACTTTCAAGCTTTATTTCGCCATAGATTAAGCGATACCTATCGGTAGCGACTGCCGTCAAGATCCCGGAGCTCGCGCTCACGTTTACGCAATTTAAGGCCGGTAGGTCCGCCTTACTATGCGCCGCAATAGCAGCGCCGGTAAGTAGGTCTAGGGCCGTGCTAGCGTCGAGCGTTAGACCTTGCAAGGTGTCCGGCTTGTTTAGTGTTTCCATATTCTTAACCTCTTTCATTAGGTAATTACTGCTATTAGTAGCAGTCCACCGGCTACGGCTTAGGCCGTAACCGACGGGCCGGCACTAATCGGCTAATTCAGCATTAAGTAATTGTTCGAGCCACGCCATTACGTCACTAGGCCGGTCCGCATATTCTTTTAATGCGTCTCCTAGGTAATCTAACTCTAGGTAGCCTAATGTCCGGTGGACATTCGATAAGTCGAATAGTGGGGCGCCGTATTCATTAGCAGAATATCCGATTAGGTCTAGGAATAAGGTAATCGGTCCTTGCCCGGCGTCATAGTTAAGGGACCATTCATAGAGCGCGTTAGTGTGCGCCGCATAGTCCGGTGGTGTCTCTAGTAATTGCCAGAATTTTGGGTTAGTTATCGTCGCCATTATTTTTTACCTCCTAGTAATTGGGTGGTGTATTCGACGTCAGCGCCTTCTTCATTGACTGGCTCCTCAATTTGAGCGAATACCTGGCTGCGTAATAGGTCTATTTCTTCTTCACTTAGTGGTCTATCGGTGGTGAATATAATATTTATAGAGTAAATATTCATTAATTTTTATCTCCCTTAGTTAGTTGATTAATATCCTTAATGGCCGCGATAATAAAAGGCACGGCAAGAATTAGCACGGCAATCATTACGCCGCGAATATAAACGGTTAGAGTCTGCTCGAGGATATTCATTATTTATTCTCCTTAGTTAGTGGTGAAACCTGGCGCCACAATTCATTAGCAATTTCTTTAATATCTTTTAAATCATCGAATGAGCCGATTACGTTATTAGTGCCGTCTATTTCGTAACAATTCCACGAATAACCGGTGTCGGCCTCTAGTGACTCACCGAATGCAATCTCCCTTCCATTAGATAAAACTATGGACACGTAGCCGGGAAATTCCCAATTCACTTTACTATCGGCCGGTGAAGATAATTTAATTTCGTGCATTACTAGTTCAATTGGATAAGTGTTACCGCTAGTAACACCGTCGAATTCCGTAACTTTTATCATTATTCCTTCTCCTTATCGGTTGCAGTTAGGGGTTGCGTAATAAAGGCGGGCGCATTCCTTGCATATACCCTTAGACTTCTTAGGGTTAAGAATTGCAACAAGGCGCATAGCCTCTTCAGCCTTGCCTTCAGCAATCATCCCTTCAATCTTGTTATTGTGTTCGTCGCAAGTCCAAACGCGGCCCTTGTAATTCTTCTGCGTAATTATCATCTCTTTACTCTTTCCTTGAAGGGGTTTCGGTGTCCTTCAATAGATCTAGGATAGCAGCAATTGTCTATGCGTGTCTATGCTATTCGATCGAATTTCAATAAGTTTTTAAGTCGGACTAGGCAAGTCCGGAGCTCCGGCAGTCGGATCTCTTTTAATTAACCGGGCCAAAACTCAGCTCCGTATCCGGGTCCAATAGTCCGGGCCTCGACGGGTTAGGTCCGGGCAATAGGTGGGAAAGATTAGGCCGGGAGATATAGGGCCGGGCCGGGATAGGTGTTAGGTCCGGGCTATCGGTTAGGGCTTAGGGCTTAGGGGAGTTAGTGAATTATCGCCGGTTAAATAGTAAGCCCGGGCCGCCGCACTAACCGCCGGGACTTTACGGTATCGCCGCTAATCTGGCAGAAATAGGGCCGCGCCGTAACGGGTAGGGCAGAAAAAACCGGACCCGGTGTTGTTAATATGACGGTGGTGTTGTATTGTGTAGCACGAATAAATATTTTTCCTAAAGTGAAAGGGCTGTAATTAGACATTATGCCCCCGATCTGTATACTGTTTTAGTGAACTACACCACATTTAAAAGATTTTTTACAAGAAAGCGGTAAATGCCTAAAATTTACTGCCTTATACTATATAGGGAGCAAAGCTAATTGCAGTCTGCTTTGCGACCTACGGTTGGCCTCTGGCGAGGCCCCCAAGGCTGAGCCTATATTTACCCCTCAGTTCGCTTGGGCTCCTTCGGGAGCCAAACCTAAACAGTGCGGTGCTTGGCACCGCTTTTAGTTGGGTGAGATCTATTTAAATACTCGCGCCTAGTATAAATTCCTCAACCTAGTAATGAAATTTATTTCGCGGCATTACGCCGCTTGGAGGAATACGTGGCAGAAAACTCAGCAGATATAGCAAAGAGGATTATCCTCGGCTGTATAGCAGAAGGTATGACTGTAGACGCAGCCTGTGCCTCGGCTGGTAAGTCTATGAAGACTTATGAATATTACCGGCGCACCGATAAGGTCTTCGCCGACAAGATGGACCGAACAAGACTAGGTCTAAAGGATAAAGCTTTTGCCTCCGGCGATGTCCACGATATATCCTTCGCCGAATTTAGAGAACGCTTTTTAAATTCTAAGACTTTCGCCCATCAGCAGAATCTAATAGATCTGATAGAGGGTAGAACCCCAGGGTGGCTACACCCTTCTATGAAGTATGAACCTGGCGTATCTGATAATAGAATCCTTATTAACATCCCGCCAAACCACGCCAAGTCAATTACGGTGACCGTAGACTATGTAACTTGGATGGTAGCTCGTAATCCTAACTTTAGAGTCTTGATAGTTTCCCAGACTCAACGCCTAGCAGCAGACTTTCTCTACGCCATCAAGCAACGCCTAACACATCCAATGTATCAGGAACTTCAAAGTGCATATGCTGCTGGCGTAGGGTTCAACTCTAAGTCAGCCTCTTGGCAGGCTACTCGAATCACCTTCGGTGATGAACTGCGTGAGTCCGGTGAAAAAGACCCGAACATCGAGGCAGTAGGTATCGGCGGTCAGATTTACGGTAAACGTGCCGATATGATTATTGTAGACGATGCTGTAACGCTAAGTAACGCAAATGACTTTGAACGCCAGATCAAGTGGTTGACGCAGGACGTTAGGTCCCGTCTTAACCCTACTGGTAAACTTATTATTATTGGAACCCGCGTTGCCTCTGTAGATCTATACAAGGAACTACGCAACGAAGACAGATACCCAGGTGGCTTAGTCCCTTGGAAGTATCTGGCTATGCCAGCCCTACTTACGGCTGATGAAGACCCTGACAAGTGGGAAACCTTGTGGCCCTACTCCGATGCTCCATTCGATGGACAGACCGAAGTAGAACTCACGGCAGAAGGTTTATATCCTCGCTGGTCTGGACGTAACCTTTACAACGAACGTCAATCTATGGACGCTTCGACCTGGGCTTTGATTTATCAGCAACAAGATATCTCAGATGACTCAGCCTTTGACCCAGTATGTGTCAGGGGAAGTATTGATGGAATGCGTAAAGCAGGTCCATTGGTTGCCGGACATCCTGGACATCCACGAGATTTACAAGGCTTCAGTATTATCTGCGGGCTAGACCCCGCGATGATTGGTGATACTGCCGCGATTTGCTACGCAATTGATAGATCAAGTAATAAGCGCTACATCATAGACGCTATAAAGATTACTAGACCAAGTCCTGCGGCTATCCGCGACTTGATATTCAATTGGACTTCACTCTATTCACCTAGTGAATGGATAGTTGAGAAGAACGCCTTTCAGTCGTTCCTTACTCAAGACGAAGGTATCCGTCAGCATCTAGCATCTCGCGGCGTTCTACTACGCGAGCACCACACTGGAAACAATAAATGGGATAGCGGATTCGGTGTAGCTTCTATGGCTACCTTGTTTGGAAGCAAACAGCACGACGGTAAGCACCATAGAGATAACTTAATACATCTCCCCTCAGATCAGACAGAAAATGTCAAGGCTCTAATAGAGCAGTTGATTACTTGGTCGCCTACTACTAAGGGTAAGACCGACTTAGTAATGGCACTTTGGTTCTGTGAGATCAGAGCAAGAGAAATGCTCAACTATGGTAACTATGCTACCCACCATTTAAAGAATCCGTTTTTATCAACAGCAGAAAAGCGTAAGAGAATAGTCGTTAACCTAGACGAACTATTCGCACAAAAAGACAAGACCTTCATCTAAGGAGAAGACAATGGCTAAACTTCCAGCAGGATCAAGTAAGAAGAATTATATAACAGACAAGAAGACTGGCAAGCCTTTGTCTATGGACACCAAGAATCCTCAAGAGGCAGGCGTAGGTTCTGTTGGCAAGGCTGCAATTAAACTAGGCTTTAAGGCAATAGAAAAAATTGCAAACACTAAGCCCGGAGTTAAGGCTACCAAAGCTGTTGCTAAAAAAGTTCAAACTCAAGCGGTAAAGAGTAACAAAAAGACTGTTGAAAAAGTTGCAAAAATGCAAGAAGCAACTAAAGGGAAAAATGTATCAATATCTAAGGCAGAAGCCAAAGCTCTTAAAGCCGCTCAAGGTAAATCACTTGCATCACCAGCTAAAAAAATTGAGGCTAATAAAAACGCTAAAGAACGTTTAGTAGCAAAAAATATAGCTAAAGCTAATATAAAAGTTAATAAAGAAAATCCAAAAAAAGCTTATGGAGATGCCGCTAAAGCAGCAGAAGCTATGAAAGCACGTGATATTAAATTTGCTAAAAATCTTCCAAATACATTTGATAAAAAAACTATGAAAAACGTAAAGATTAAATAATCTTAACCAATCGTAAGGAACCCCATTGTTAACAGCCAAAGAAGTTAATGCGAAGTTAGGTCGCTTGCAGACCAAGTTTGCAGCACGTGACCAGCGTATGCGCGACGTTCTTTCCGTGCGCCAAGGTGATCTCTCTAAAGTCTTTCCTTCAATGTTCTCAGAGGATTACCCAAAGCCACTAGTCGCTAACTTCATTGACGTTGCCGCACGTGACTTAGCAGAGGCGATGGCTCCTATGCCATCTTTCAACTGCTCAGCTACCAATATGGTTTCAGATGCACAGCGCAAGGCTGCTGATATCAGAACACGTATCGCTAACTTCTATGTGACTTCATCTGATTTGCCTATCCAAATGTATCAAGGCGCTGACTGGTATAACACCTACGGTTCACTAGTTGCAATTGTCGAACTAGATTACGAAAGCAACAACCCACGCATCCGCCTATTGAACCCTTTTGGCGTTTACCCAGAAGTAGATCGTTTCGGACGCACAGTTTCTTTGACCCAAGTTGTTAATATTGATACTGAATCACTTGCTGCTCAGTATCCAGAATTTGCTGAGCAAATCCTTGCTCGCCAGAACTATCAACCTGGTAGCCCTTATATAACTATGGTTCGCTACCACGATGCAGAACAAGACTTAATCTTCCTACCAGAGCGTAAGAACTTAACACTAGCTCGTGTGCCTAACCCAATCGGTAAGTGCCTAGCACGTGTTGTTACACGTCCATCACTAGATGGCGAAGCACGTGGTCAGTTCGATGATGTGCTATCAGTTCAATTAGCCCGTGCTCGTTTTGCTATTCTTCAAATTCAAGCCGCAGAAAAATCTATCCAAGCACCTATTGCTATCCCACAAGATGTGCAAGAACTTGCTCTTGGACCAGATTCAATTATGCGTTCAGCACAACCACAGAACATTCGTCGCGTTGGTTTAGACCTACCACCAGGAGTCTTTACAGAGTCCGGTGTATTAGAACGCGAACTACGTATGGGTGCTCGTTATCCTGAATCACGTTCAGGACAGATTGACGCATCTGTTGTAACAGGTCGCGGAGTTCAAGCGCTACAAGCCGGATTCGATACACAGATCAAGTCAGCACAGGCAATGTTTGCACGTATCTTCGGTGAACTAATCTCTGTCTGCTTTGAACTTGATGAAAAACTATTCCCAACTGTTACCAAGACTATTAAGGGAACCGATGACGGAAATCCATTTGTCCTTAAATACATCCCTTCACGGGACATTAAGGGAGAATACGGAGTTGATGTCCGTTATGGCATTATGTCTGGTATGGATCCTAACCGAGCAATCATTGCGCTCCTACAAATGCGTAGCGATAAACTCGTCAGTCGCGACTATGTCCGTCGTGAAATCCCAATGGACCTAAACGTAACCCAAGAAGAACAGCGAGTAGACATTGAAGAAATGCGTGATTCTCTCCGCGTTGCTGTTGCTCAGTATGCACAAGCTATACCGGCTATGGCAGCGCAAGGACAAGACCCTTCACAAATCGTTACCCGCATTGCGGGTGTTATCCAGGGTCGTCAAAAAGGACTCTCATTAGAAAATATTGTGGAAAAGGTATTTATGCCTGAACCGCAACCTCAAGCACCAGAAATGATGCCAGGTGCTCCACAGCAAATTCCAGCAGTAGGTGCGGCCCCCGCTCCTGCCTCGCAGCAACCTCCACAAGAACAAGCTGGTTCGGCCCCTGCTGCTGGTCAACGTCCCGATATCGCACAACTACTCGCCTCTATTGGCGGCGCAGCATAACTAAGGAGGTGCAATATGAACAAAGGATCACACGCTCCAGCTCCAGTTCAACCAGTAAAGGTTGACACAAAGGCAGGATCTGTTAAGGGTGGCAAGGTAGACTTCGGCTACGCCCCTGCAGGTCGCAAAGGAACAAAGGCATAAATGTTATTGATAGGAGCACTGGGTGATGAACGATAATAAGATTAATCGCCCAGTGCATTCCGCAGATTTCCTAGCAGTGTTCGCTGGATTTGTGCATAACATCGCACAATCAGTTGAAGTATTAACATCAGAATTATACGAAATGGCAATTTACAATTCAACCAACCGCACCAAGATAAATCGTGCGTGGGAAGAAATGTCCCAAGACTTAGAAAACTTACAGGAGGAACAAGATGGCTAACCCATTAGTCGGACCATCAGGCCCTGGTGCTTTTTCTAAGCGCACAGATGTAGGAACACCTGAAATGAAATTAGGTTCAATCGCATACGGCGAAGGTAAAGACACTGCTGCTATTAAAGCCGGTGCTCCACTTGCAAAGACAGGCGATGTAACGCCGTCACAAGCTCCTAATGTTCCTGCTGCTCAGGAACCAGTAACTTCATTATTTGCACCATCACAACGCCCAGATGAACCAGTAACTACTGGTGTTGATATTGGTGCTGGTGCTGGCACAGAAGCCCTTATGATGGCTAAGCCTGCTGAAAAATTATCAGATACTTTGGCTCTTATGCTTCCATATGACATTACTGGAGAAATAACTATTCTTTACCAGGACGCTTTAGCAAGAGGCAACTAGTGCGCTACCAAAACCTAAACGTAGCTGCCGAGAAAGCAAATTTAAATCCTACACAAAAGCAACAAGTAGCAACATTGTCATCTTTGCTAGATACGCATAAGAATCTTCTTGACTTGCCTGAAAAGCAAGCACAACAAAAGTATGCAAATCTACCTGAAGATCAACAGAAGGCTTTAATAGATACATTTGGTGATGAGCCAGATAAGCCCAAAAGAGGTTTCTTTGAAAACGCTGCTAGATATAGCGGTGCTTATTGGGCGTTTAAAGGATTAAATAAAGTTGCCCAACTTACAGATCGTGCCTACAGAACCGGTCAAATTGCTTTAGAAGAAACCAATATTCCATTTGTTGTTTCTGGCGATAAGTCACGTGGTATAACAAAGGTAAGCGAAGCTTGGAAAGTTGCTGGAGAAACTGGCGAACTAGTATTCAACCCATCTCGTATTGAAAAGGCTAAGAAAAAATACGGAGAAGAACGTATTACTGTTGCTATTAAGGCAGATTCTGGTATGCCTCTTGATGAGATTCAAGCAACCGGAACTCCTGCTGAACAAAAGATTGCAGCCGAAGCCGCACAAAACCGTGACCCATTATTTCAAGACGCAATTGATTCCGTTAAGGCTGCTAAATATTCTCCAGGCCGTCAATTAGCAAACGCCCTTCTTCCTGAATCTTTAGAAGGATCTGGCTTTTTATACAAAGGCATATCTGGTTTTACCGATGCTGCCTATAGAGTATATACCGACCCAACTCTTGCTCTTGGTAAAGCTAAGAAAGCCTATGACGTAGCAAACTATGCCCTATTTAAAATAGTTGGCAGTCCACAGAATGTAGATAGAGCATTCAGAAATCCAAGCGTTGTTAAGTTTTTTGACACTTACGGAACTGAATTAGAAAAACTTTCAACTGCTCGTAAAGCAAAAGACATTAAGGCAGCGACCGAAGCATCTGTCAACTTAAAGCGCATTGCTCCTGAATTTGGACCTACCGCTATTGATGAATTTATTAAAGCTGGTGTAAAAAACTCAGCAACTGCTAAGAACTATTTAGCGAATCACGCAGACGTTGCTGTTATTTTAAAAGGACAACCTGCTCGTAGCACTCCTTTAATCCCTCGTTTAGATGCGGCCCGTAGAGCACGTATTGGTGTGTTAGCGGGAACTGACAAATTTTTTGATATTGACAAAGTAGGGCAAAAGATTGTTACAGCTCTTTATGGTTCTGAACCACAATACGAAGATATTATTACCGGTCTTACTTCTCGGACTGAACAAATCGGTGCTTTAGAAAAAACAGTTGGAAAATTTAAAGGACAAACTGGAGTAGAGCGTTTATCTTTAAATCAAATCCGAGGACGCATAGATAACTTTTCACGTAAGTTTACAACCATTCCATATTTTAAAGATGGTTATTTTGACGTAGCATCTCCTGACGCAACGGCTCAAGTTTATCGCATTGCTCGTTTAGCAAATAGTCGCTACCACAGCAAGGTTATTGCTGAGGCATTTGAGGCTGGAACTGAAGGTCAACGCAAGCAAATCTTTACTGGTCTTTGGAACACTGTTGCTGAAATTCGCGATGTGGCTAAGTCCAAAGCAGGAAAATCCTATATGGATGAATTTGCCGGCAAAGGACTTGAAAAGAAATATGCTGCAGATATTGTTATTGATGGCGTTAATAAGGGTAATCCAGCCCAGTTTGGTGATCAACAACTAGCGTTGTTCCCATATCAACTTTCAACAGCAATTGCAGTTCCATCTGTAATTGACCTGGATAGATTATCTGCTCGCTCTGGTCTTATCGGATGGATAATGGGTGTATCCCATCGAAAATGGGCAGAGCAATTAACTTCTTGGTGGACTATTTTAACTCTTGCTGGACCACGTTTCGCGGTTCGTAACGCAACAGAAGATTTAATGATGCACCTTGCTATCGGCAGTTCTCCTTGGGGAGTTGCTAAGGGACGTATGCTAAATACACGCGTTCGTGTTGGTAAAGGTATTTCTGGCGATGAAACAATTCGTGGCAAGATAAAGAAAACTGTTACCTTGGATACTGAAGCAGGCGAACTAGGCGCTATTAACAAACTTGTTCGCAGAAAAGAACTTGCTAAATACAAGTCTAAGATTGATAGTGCCAAGACAGTCGAAGATGTCCGTAGAGTTATGGCAGAAGCAGTCCTTGAGGATAAGTTAGCCTACAAACTTGATAAGCGTGGCGCTGAAATTCTTGCAGACATTGCACAATATGGAAACCTTGAACGCACTTTAGCTGATGTTGCTGAAGGTGGAAAGAATGCGCTTCGTGGCGCAGACCAATACGTAAATGCTACTAATGATGTGGCTCGATTTGGCAAGATGGGCGCTGTTGAAATAAACGGAGTCGCCTACAAGCAAGCAGTTGGCGAAAAAGGCTTTACTCAATTTAACCCAGTAGCAAACCAAGCATCAAGAATCTCTTGGCTAGTTCAACTTGGTGTTACTAGTAATGATGATCTTGCTAAAATAGCCGTTGCTAACTTAGATAAAGAACCTGAAATTGCTATTAAGGCAATGAAGGATTACCTAGGCGGTCTATCCGAAAAAGAACTAGGACGCTTTCAGCTTTATGAAGCTGGCGGAAATATAGATATCCACGCTCGTAAGGCTTACGATGCTGTCCGCAACCTTTATTCAAAGCGTAATGGTGAAGTCAACTTAGATTTATTAAAGAAAGTTCGGACCTTTGATGAATTTGGTAACCCAGTAGTTTCTACCAAGAATCTATCTATTGAAGATTTGCCAAATAATTCTAAATTAAGTCCTGAATTTATCTCTGGTCCTACATTAGTCCCAGTATTTGAAAGTAATAACTTTCCGACAAACCTAGCTGAACGTGCTTGGGATGCTATGGGAGAGGCTAACGCTAGATTCTCCCGTGAGCCAATTGTCATTAATGAAATGATCCGAGTTCGCAAAGAGATGCAAGACTCAGGTTTTGAAGAACGCTTTATTGCCTCTCGCACTAAAGGATTATCTGGCGATAATTTAGCGCAAGGTATGATTAATGCTAAGCGTGAAGTAATTAACCTTGCTGAAGAATTATCAGTAGGTAGAGTTCTAGCATATGTAGATAACCCTGCAATACGTAGCCAATTGGCTATGTCTTCTCGTAACTTTGCTCGGTTCTATCGTGCTACTGAAGACTTTTATCGTCGTATTTACCGCACAGTTAAATATAACCCAGAGTCAATTCGTCGTGCAGCACTTACGTATGAAGGAATTTCTCACTCAGGATTTGTCCAACAGGATGATAACGGAGATTCATACTTCTTCTATCCAGGTTTAAACCCTGTTTATCAAACTATGCAGGGCGTTGCAGATGCTTTTGGTATGCCAGAAGGATTCAAGGTTCCAATGCCGGTAGAGTTTGGCGCTAAACTAAATATGATTACGCCATCAATGAATCCTGATTCTTTATTTCCTACATTCTCAGGACCAGTTGCAGCAGTCCCAATGAAGTTCCTATTTGCTCTAGTCCCACCATTAGATAAGTTTGAAAAGAACTTTCTCGGTATCTATGCTGAAGATCAAGCAATGGTAAAAGCTATATTTCCAGCACACGTAAATAAATTCCTATCTATTATGGATAGAGATGAGCGCAATTCTCAATACGCTTCAGCAGCGCGTAAGGCTGTAACAGCACTTGAGGCTGGTGGACACGGAGTTAAACCTACTTGGAATCCTGAAACTCAAGTTTGGGAAGCACCATCTGAGGGTGAACTTCAGGCCTATAAAGATAAGCTGGCAACATCCACAACAGCAGTTTTAGCACTGCGTTTTATATTTGGATTCTTTGCTCCAGCATCTCCACAGTTAACATTAAAGTCTGATATGGCTCAATGGGCTAGAGCCAATGAGAGAGTAAACTTTAAGCAGGTCTATAACAATCTTATTAACCGCTATAACGGAGATATAGATAAAGCATCCACTGAGTGGATTCGTTTATATCCAGATCAAATGCCATATACCGTTTCAGAATCTGAAAGCGATGCTGTATCAGTAGTTCGTGCTGTAGATAATACAGTAGAATGGATTGATAAGAACGATGCTTTGTTAAAGAAGTATCCACAAGGCGCCCCATTCTTAATGCCTAAGACTGGCGAGTTCAGTTTTGATGCTTACAAGATTCTTTTTACACAAGGAATCAAAAGGTCTAAAACCCTTGAGGATTATTTAAGAGATGTTCAGACTGCTAGAGATGTCCAGTTCTATTACACCCAAAAGGAAGCCTACGAAGATGAGTTGGCTAACACTTACTCTGATTCATTAAAGCGTAACTTAAAGACACAATGGGAAACTTGGAAGAAGCAATTTACTTCAGCTCGTCCATTACTCCAAGAAGAATTTGGAACTCAGTCAGATAAAGCAGTAAAACGTCAAAGAGCATTTGATGATCTACAAAAGATGCTTGCCGATAATACTGTAAAAACTGAGCCTAATATCCGCAAGGCTCTTGCCCAGATGACACAAGTTTACAACGACTATGTATATAGCAAGGACTTAGTTCAAGGAAGTAGTGCTGCAATGGAAAATTACAAGGATTTGCTAAAGCAAAACGCTAAGCAAGAACTTGAGGCTATTGCTGAAACTAATCCAAATGCAAAAGATGCTTACAACGTATTGTTTTCAAGATTGATAGGGGACTAAATTGGCTATAAGTGTATGGAAAGAAGGCACAGTCCCTTCTCAATCAACTGCATCTACCGCCCCAGGCCTTTACGATACAGTCTTTGGTCCTTCATCTTCAGCCAATAAACCTAAATCTGGCGATAGCGCAAAGACTATTTCTGAAATGTCGGACCCAGAACGCAAAGAACTAGCATTACTATTAAAAGCAGCAGGGTATAAGGTTCCTACTACTGGTAAAAAATCAAGTGCTATATCTCTTGCGGATGCTTACAACGAAGCCCAAACTTTAACACAATCAGATTCAATGAGACTTGGGCAGAATCTAACAGTAAGAGAATTTTTAAAAAATAAAGCAGAGGACAGAGCTGGACTTGGTGGCACTGGATCCAAGAAATACAACCCATATGCTACCCAAATTATTTATGATCCAACCAAGGCTAAGTCAACTATCAATGATGTTGTTAACGACCTACTAGGTCGTGAGGCTACTGTTGAAGAAATAAAACTTTACTCAGATAAATTAAATAAGAAGCAGTCTGCAAAGGGTAGTAGATCTGTAACTACCTATGAAATGATTGATGGAGTTAGAACTGCTAGAACAACTGGTGGTTTGGATGAAGTCCAATTCTTAACTAATATTATTCAGAAAACACCTGAATACAAAAAGGCACAAACAGCAAAAGAAGAAGTAAAGAAGTCTAAAGAGTTAGGATATGTAGACGTTCTAGCCAAGACTGCTATGGCTAACGGTCTTAGTATCAACCAGTTTGCAGATGCTAGTCAATGGGCATCTCGTATTGCTGCTGGTGAACCTATCGAAACATTTAAACAAACCATCCGTAACGCTGCAAAGCTAGGCTTACCGGATAACGTTAAGAACCTTGTTGACCAAGGTATTGACTTAGATACTATTTACTCTCCGTATAAGCAGACTATGGCTTCCATATTAGAGATTAATCCTGACTCTATTAGTCTTAACGATCCAACACTTCGTATGGGTATTGCTAATGATAAAGAGATGCCTCTATATGAATATCAAAAAGCTTTAAAACAAGACCCACGCTGGCAATATACAAACAATGCTAGGGAAGATGTTTCTAGTTCCGTTCAAAAAGTCTTAAAAGACTTCGGATTTATGGGGTAAATGATGGCAACCAGAAAACAAATAGCGGCAGCGGAAGCTGCCCAAAAAAAGTTTGATAAAGAGTTAGCAAAGACTAGAGCGCTAGCCTCAAAAACTACTGCTGAAGTTAACAGATTGACAGCACCAAAACCATCGCAAACCCCTGAACTTACTGAAACAGAAAAAAGAATATTCGGAGTAACAGGACCACTTGGCTCCACTGTATCTGTTGGCGCACGTTCAACAGGTGCTACTGGTGTCACTGGTGCTGTTAATCCAAACGCAGCAGCCGAACTTTTAGCAAAACAAGAAGCAGATAGAATTGCAGAAGAAAGACGCCGTCAGGGTCAATCCGCCTATGACATTCTTCTTAGCGAATTTACTAGATATGGCCTTCAGGCTCTAGTAGAACCTTTAAAGAGTCTTATTACTTCAGGTGCTTCAGCCGCAGAATTCTCATTAAAGCTACAGCAAACTGATGCCTATAAGAAGCGCTTTGCTGCTAACCAAGAACGTATCAACAAAGGTTTGGCTGCGCTATCTCCAGCAGAATATGTAGCACTAGAAGACCAATATCAGAACGTTATGCGTAACTATGGACTTCCTGCTACCTATTACACCAAAGATGCAATGGGAACTCAACAAGGTTTTGAGAAGTTCTTGGCTGCAGATGTATCTGCGACAGAACTAGAAGATCGCATTATGACTGCACAGAACCGCGTTATCAACGCTAACCCAGAGGTAGCAAATGCTCTAAAGCAATTCTATCCTGATATTACTAATGGCGATATCTTGGCTTACACACTAGACCCACAACAGGGTCTATCTAATATCAAGCGCAAGGTAACTGCTGCAGAAATTGGTGGCGCTGCGCTAGCGCAAGGCTTAACTACTGGTATGACTAGAGCAGAAGAACTTGCTGGCTATGGTGTGACTAAGGAACAAGCACAACAAGGATTCCAAACAGTAGCTGGTATTGCACCACGTGGTGGGCAACTAGCATCAATCTATGGCGAGAGTCCATATACACAAGCAACTGCAGAAGCAGAAGTATTTAACACAGCAGGTGCGGCAGAATCTGCAGCGCTACGCAAGAAGTTAACCAAACTTGAACAAGCACAGTTTGCCGGTTCAGCAGGTATGGCTGGCGGTGCGTTAAGCAGAGATAGAGCAACCTCGCAAGGAACATATAGAAGTGCCGGTGCTGGCAACTTCTAAAACATAGACCTGCCGTTGGAACGACTGGCCCAACGGAGTGACAACAATTACCAGGAGTTAGAGCCATATCTGTTCCCCAACAGAATATGAGGCTAGCGAAATCAACTAATGATAGGGAGAAGGACCAATATGTCCAATTACGACTACGAGGATGAGGATGAAGATTTCACACCAAGTGATAATTCAAACGACCTTGTCAAACAACTACGCAAAGCAGCTAAGCAAAAAGATAAAGAACTACAGGAATTAAAATCCCAGTTTGAATCTTTGAACAAGGCTCAACGCGAAAGAACAATCAAGGATGCCCTCGCAGCTCGCGGGGTAAATCAGAAGATCGCTTCTTTTATCCCACAGGACATTGACCCAACTGAGGAGTCTGTGTCTAAATGGCTTGAGGCTAATGCCGATGTATTCGGAATTACTCTTGAGCAAAACCAAACTACGAATGTAGATCCAGAACAAGTTGCTGCATACAAGCGAATGACTAATACTGCCGAGCAAGGGATGACTCCTGAGCGTGGTGCAGATACTATGAGTCGTTTAATGAATGCAAATAGCAAGGAAGAACTGGACACAATCATTCGGGAGTCTGGACTTTAAAAACTCCAACTAACGAAAGGCAAACCTAATGGCAGTTCCAGGCGGTTCCCTTACCGGAACATCGGACATTAGCAACCTCGTAAGAACAGCGTATGACCAATACGTAAGAATGGCACTTCGTTCCATTCCTGTTATGCGTGGACTTGCAGATGTCAAGCCAGTGCAACAAGCTATGCCTGGTTCATCAGTTGTTTTCTCTATCTATTCAGATTTAGCACAAGCTACATCTACATTGACAGAAACTTCAGATGTATCCAGCATTGCACTTGGCAACCCAAACCAAGTAACCGTTACTCTAAACGAATACGGTTCAGCAGTCACCACAACAAAGAAGCTAAACCTAACTTCTTTCAACGACGTAGATTCAGCTCTTGCTGACATCATCGCCTACAACTCTGCAGACTCAATTGACTCTGTTGTTGCATCAGTTCTAACTGGTGGAACCAACGTAATCTACGGTGGTAACGCAACAACAACTAACACAATTGACGCTTCAGACACAATGTCAGTAGCAGCAATCCGTAAGGCTGTAACAGAACTTCGCACAAACAAGGCTGTTCCACGCATCAACGATCTATACGCTGCATACCTACACCCACGTCAAGCTGCAGATCTCCGCGCCGAATCAGGCACCGGTGGATTCCAAGCATTGACACAATACGTAGACCGCACACCATTCGTGGCTGGCGCAGTAGGCGTTATTGAAGGTGCATTCGTTGTAGAAACACCTCGTGTTCCTTTCGCAGCGAACACAAACTCACCAGCAGTAAACGTCTACAAGGCGGTTATTGCAGGTCGTGAAGCACTTGCAGAAGCGCAAGCGCAAGATATCTCAACCATCATTGGACCAGAGATTGACGCATTGCGTCGTTTCCGCACAATCGGTTGGTATTATATGGGTGGCTTTGCTCGCCTCCGTGAAGCAGCTTTGTATCGTATCGAAACTTCTTCAAGCCTCGGCTAATAAGAGCACGGTGGAGGGTGGGTCAAACCACCCTTCATCACTATAGAAGGGAAGCCTGTGTCATATACATTAATTACACCTTGGAACAATGAAACCTGGGTAGATAGCACAGTCTTTAGTCCATATGCAAGACTGGCTGGTAAACGCTTAACAGGTGGAACAGTAGATGGACCAATTCCAGTAAGCCTGACAGATGTTCCTAGAGGTATCACGCTTCTAATAAACGGAACGACTGTTACTGAGAATAGAACACCGAGCCAAGATGACTTGGCTGATGCTGACACCTACTACCTTGGCGGTCACGCATATACCTTGAGTGATCAAGAAGCACAGATTCTAATAGACGCTGGTTACAGCGATTACCTAACTCCGGTGGTTTAATGTCAAATTGCACAAGCTCTTGTAAGACCCAAGATCACGATACTTATGGCGAATGTCTAAAGCAGAATACTCCGATGTTCGTAGGAGTCAGTCCTACTAGATCTGGTTGGGACCAAGACCAAGTAAAGAAGGATGAAAAAGAGTTGGCTTCATACCGCAGTGCTATCGCACAAGGTATTGAACCACGTTCGACAAGAACACCTGATATCGAAAAAGCAGTTGCAATGTCGGAGACAGCAGGCAAAGCATTTGATGGAATTAACCTCACGTTCAAAAACTAAGGAGCAAAAAATGGAAGATATGGAAGAAACATACCCTGTAGAAAACGGCAAACAGTTTGAATATGTCAAGAGCGTTGACGAAGCAGATTACTACCCAGCAGCAGACAAGCAATACCCAAATGCTCGCAAGTATATGACTTACGAATCAATCTCAACCGGCGTCGGAGGTAAGAAATAATGAAGAAGAAGCCAGCAGCAGGAATGTGCAAGAAGTGTGGCAAGTCAAAGAAAATGTGTAAGTGCTAGTGAAGAAGACCAAGGTTGAAAAGGTAATGCACGAGTTCAAGACGGGCAAACTTCATTCAGGTAAGAAGGGTCCAGTAGTCAAGAACCGCAAGCAAGCAATTGCTATCGCTCTTTCTGAGGCAAAGATGTCTAAGAAGAAAATGGGCAAGAAGAAGTAATGGCTAAAGATCCACGCCTAGAACGAGCAGGAGTGGCAGGCTTTAATAAGCCTAAGCGCACACCGTCGCACCCAACCAAGTCACACGTAGTTGTGGCAAAGGATGGGGATAAGGTCAAGACAATTCGTTTTGGTCAACAAGGCGTTACTGGTGATAAGAAGCCAACAGCACGTCAAGCATCATTCAAAGCACGTCACGCAAAGAATATTGCCAAAGGCAAGATGTCTGCAGCGTATTGGGCAGACAAGGTGAAGTGGTGAAGAAGAAAGCATTTTGGGATACAAAGAATCCTAAAGAGAAGTCAACTAAATTAACACCGGCTCAGAAGGCTAGTGCAAAAGCAAAGGCTAAGGCAGCAGGTAGACCTTATCCGAATCTAATAGATAACGCAGCAGCAGCTCGCAAAAAGAAGAAGTGAGGTAGAAGGTGCCAACAGGAAATCCAGGCTCAACCCTAGTAGCGGAGCTTAATAGACTCGCTAATGGTGGCACCTATCCACCAATCTCTACATATGTAGACGAAGCAAAGGCTGCTCTTAATTGGGCCACTGCTCGTGGAGTAACAACACAACACACAGATACAGTAGGTATTCTAAATGACATCGCTGGTATTACGACTCCTGCGTGGCAGCATCTTGATTACAATGGTGTATGTAATTACATCGCTGGCACTAGTGGCCTCACTGCTAACGCTGCTCTCCAAGGACTCACCTCTTGAGTGCGAAATTTAACCTAGTCTGCGAGCAGGCAACCACATTTAATTTTCAGTTCCAGATCAAGAACGACACAACACCTTGGGACTTGACTGGCTACACAGGAACGATGACAGTGCGCCCGTTTACTGGTGCTAGCACAACAACTTTAACTGCAACTTTAGCTAATGGCTATATGGTATTTAATGCACTACAGGGGCGAGTAACAGTTACCTTCCCATCATCTATTACAAATATAACACCGAACCGCTATGTCTATGACTTAGTGCTTAGTTCAGGTGGAACAGTAACAAGAATCTTAGAAGGTCAATTCATCGTAACTCCAGGGGTGACAGTGTGAGCGATACAATAATTGTCGTTGAATCCATTACCCCGAATGTATCGGTAACTTTTTCAGCAGACCAAGGACCACAAGGTGGTATAGGTGTAACAGGACCTACCGGTCCTACTGGCCCAACAGGTGCTAGTGTCACCGGTCCAACCGGAGCAACTGGCTCTACCGGTCCAACTGGTAATACAGGTTCAACTGGACCGACTGGCGTCACAGGTTCTACCGGACCTACTGGCGATGCCGGTATTGCTGGTCCAACAGGACCAACTGGTCCAACAGGTTCTACAGGCGCAACGGGGGTAACAGGTGCTACTGGTAATACTGGTTCTACTGGTGCCACTGGCAACACTGGCCCTACTGGAGCTACTGGTCCGACTGGAGACACTGGTAGTGCAGGACCAGTCGGTCCAACAGGTGCAACAGGTAGTGTCGGACCGACAGGCGCTACTGGATCGACTGGATCAACTGGTGCAACAGGGCCTACTGGAGCCACAGGGCCAACAGGAGACACAGGATTAACTGGAGCAACCGGAGCAACCGGAGCCACAGGAGCGACTGGTAGCACAGGACCCACAGGTCCTACTGGAGTTACTGGTCCTACAGGCTCTACGGGGCCTACAGGCCCTACAGGAGCCACTGGAGCAGACAGCACAGTGCCAGGACCAACAGGTCCAACGGGCGCTACAGGCGCTACAGGCCCGACAGGACCAACCGGTGATACTGGTCCAATAGGACTAGCAGGTCCTACAGGACCGACAGGTGCTACGGGTGCTACAGGACCGACTGGACCTACAGGTGCTACGGGTGCAACGGGTCCAACAGGGCCGACTGGTGTTACAGGCGCCACAGGTGCAACTGGTCCTACCGGTGCAACTGGACCGACAGGTGCAAATGGTCTTGATGCAACAGCGTTGCCAGGAATCTTTATGCTTGGTGGTATGTAGACTTCTCGTATGAGAATCAACGAATACTTTGACAAGGTCGTGGTGATAAACCTAGACCGAAGGCAAGACCGTATGGAGAAAATAGACTCACAGTTAAAAGAACTTGGAGTCGAGTATGAAAGATTCTCTGCGGTAGATGCACAAGCTGAAGGTATAGATCCGATACAGGCTTGCAGGCAGAGTCATATTAAAGTATTAGAACAGAGCGAGGGATTGACGTTAATCCTAGAAGATGACGCTTTGTTTATGGATAACTTTCAAGAAGGCTTTGACAAGTTTATGGAACTGTTACCTAGTGACTGGGACATATTCTACCTAGGTGCGGTGTTACTTAATAGTGAACGCTGCAACGAAGCAATGGTCAGAGCGATGGATACATCTTCACTACACGCTTACTGTATAAATCCTAAGTTTAAAGATAGAGCGCTAGAACAAGCAAGGTCTTATCCTGAACATATAGACGTTGCTTATCGCCTGATACACAGACAGTGCAAGGCTTATGCGGCCTTACCTACTTTAGTCAAGCAGTATCCTAGTTACTCTGATATCACGCTAAAAGATGTTAACTATCTAAGCTGGTATAAATGAAAGTAGCCATATACACAATCGCTTTAAATGAGGAGCAACACGTTGAACGATGGTATGAGTCAAGCAAAGAAGCCGACTACCACATCATCGCAGATACCGGCTCCAGCGATAATACGGTCAAGCGAGCTACCGATCTGGGCATCACTGTTGTTAAAATTGGGATATCTCCATTTAGGTTTGATGATGCGAGAAATGCGTCGCTAGCAGCAGTTCCGCTAGATGCTGACCTTTGTATCAGTATGGATATGGACGAGTTACTTCTACCAGGTTGGCGAGAAGAACTAGAAAAAGGTTTCAAACAAGGAATCACTAGACCAAGTTATAGATTCATCTACGCTTGGAATGAAGATGGCACACCATCAGAAGAATTTAATGGCTTTAAGATTCACGCACGTAAGAACTATCGGTGGAAGTATCCTATCCACGAAGTAATAGATCCTTATATGACGGAAGAAACTAAAGGCTTTATTGGTTTAGAGATGTGGCATAAGCCAGATAACTCTAAGTCTCGCGGTCAGTATCTGCCAATGCTAGAGATGGCAGTAGCCGAAGAACCGAACAGTAGGAATCTTTACTACCTTGGTAGAGAGTATTACTACAAACAAAGATTTGAAGAAGCGGCAAAGATACTTAAAGCATATCTTGAGATAAGTAAGTTCCCAGAGGAACGCGGTTATGCCTGTCGCATCTTGAGTAAGTGCGAACCTGATATGGCTGAAGAATATCTAATCCGCTCTACCGAAGAATACTCAAGCAGGGAATCAGTCCTTGCCTTAGCTAATCATTATTACCACAAGCAGATGTGGGATGAGTGCTACTTAGTAGCAAAGAAGTCATTAGAGTTTAAGGAAAGATCGCTTAACTTTATGTCCGAGTATTGGGCGTGGAGTCATATGCCTTACGACCTAGTAGCAATATCAGCTTGGCAGTTAGGTAAATGGAAAGATGCTTACAAGTATGGCAAGCAAGCAGTAGAGATAACCCCAAATGATGAACGATTGGTTAAGAACTTACAGTTCTATAAGGAGAAGCTGAATGGCAACACTAAATGATATGATCTCCGAGGTTCGGTCCTCGCTCGCTGGTTATACCCTGCGCCAAGACCGCATCTCGTATCTCAATGCTGCTATAACAACAACTGACCTATCATTCCAAATTGGTTCATCTAGCAACCTGGCTAAAGGTATCGTCGAGATTGATGACGAACTTATTTGGGTAGATAACTTTAACAAGGCAAACAACACAATGAACGCCGCTCCTGGCTTTGGTCGTGGCTATCAAGGAACATCTGCTGCGCCTCACGCTCAATATGCACAAGTAACTTTGACTCCATCTTTTCCACGCAACGTAATCAAGCAATCTATCAACGACACCATTACCTCTGTCTATCCGAAGTTATGGGCTGTCTACTCAACTACCTTTACCTTCAATGCAAGCCAAACTACATATCCGCTACCAGATGATGTGCAGAATGTTCTGTATATGTCTTGGCAGACAACCGGCTCTAGCCGTGAGTGGCTACCTATCAAGCGCTGGCGCCAAGACCTGATGGCAAATGTGGCTACATTTAAT
>Ga0068876_10000306_pt1 | contig 39216 bp, 39 predicted proteins | sample NOAtaG_6_FD_66442 | JGI IMG/M metagenome (GOLD analysis project Ga0068876, IMG submission 66442) | Freshwater lake microbial communities from Lake Erie, under a cyanobacterial bloom - NOAA_Erie_Diel5S_2200h metaG | ecosystem: Environmental > Aquatic > Freshwater > Lake | place: USA: Ohio, Lake...
TAATGATGATGCAGAGTTTTTGCCTGAATCAGAAAACAAATGGAATACTGAAAAATATACAGAGAAAAGAAACCATATAAATCAGGTTTTTGATCAGCTGAATTGTCCATTAATCATAGGAATGTGTGAAATTGAAAATGAAATGGTACTTCGCGATTTAAATTTTCATTCTGAAAAAAGACATGATTACGGGGTGGTTCATTTCGAGAGTCCTGATGCAAGGGGAATTGATGTGGCATTACTTTATGATAGCACCGCGCTCAAATTAGTAGAATCTGGTAAAATCAGTTTTACTTTACCTGCTCAAGATAAACCGTCATCACGTGATATTGTTTGGGGTAAGTTTAAAAGAAAAAAAGATACACTTATTGTTTTAGTTAACCACTGGCCAAGTCGAAGAGGTGGAACTGAAGAAAGTGAGCCAAACAGACTTACAGCAGCTCAAAGCGCAAGAATTTTTATTGATTCTGTTATGCTTTCAAACCAGGAAGCAAAAATTATTTTAATGGGCGACCTGAATGACACACCGGTAGACAAAGCGCCAAAGATGATTGAAGAAAAATTATCACCAATGATTAAAAATAGTAGCGGAGAATTCGGCGGAACCCATAATTACAAAGAAACATGGGATGTATTAGACCACATTTTTGTTTCTCCCAATCTTCTGAAAAAACAAAAAGGTTTTAAGGTTTTTAATGAATCAGGAAAAATTCATTCCTTTCCATTTTTACTTACAGAATATAAAGGTCAAACCGTTCCATTTCGAACCTACGGAGGAAGCAAATATCTTGGGGGTTACTCGGATCACTTGCCTGTTTCAATAGAGGTTTCCATTCCTTGAGGTACTTGAGAAGCTCCAAAGCTATAAGGCAACCTTTCACGATATAAAAATTTTCGCTGTGCCGATTCAAAAGGACGATAAACGTAGTAAATGTAGTTATTGTGAATCCTGATTTTTTCTACATATCTAAAGGATAATTTTACTTTTTCACTTATTTCGCCATTCGATAAATCAATTAATCCAACAGAGCTGTAACCATCTTTATCAAAGATTGCATAAATATTTCCTGTATACCTGTCTTGAATAATCTTTTTTTGCCATCCTGTCAACTTTGGATTATAATGGTGATAAATTGCAAGGCTATCTAAAGCTTCACCATTTTTATCAAATATCATCAGCTGATCTTTATAATAATTAAAAACAAAAATAGAATCGTTTTTCACGAACATCGGTGCATAAAGTTCTTTGTAATAAATAGACTGAGTAAAATAGTTGGCGCCAACCCAGATTTCAGCATCAATACCAGTTTCTATCTCCTTTTGTTTAGCCCAAAGCTTGGTTCGAACATCGACCCACTTATATTCGGAACGGTAGAGTTCCATCATCAATTCATCTTCAATTTTTACAATTTTCTTATAAGCAGAGTCCAATTGATCATAAGCAAAGTAGTCGAAAGCCGGATAATCTTTATTAAAATTGGAGAAAAACATTTTAGTTGTTGAGGTATCTATAATCGGGGCAATATAACTCATGAAATAATCTTTAGGTAATTGCACAATGTTTACTTTATCGTTTTCCAATTCAAGACCAAAAACATTTTCTTTACAAATAACTTGTGCATTCCCTCTAAAATCTCTAAAAATTTCTTCTGCTACGTCTGGGATATCAAATGAGCTTATCACTTGATAACCATCATACAGCAATAATTCACTACCTTTTTTTAGTTGTTTAGGATAAACAAGTAAAACTAATCTCCCATCATGAAGAACCTCGAAGTCGGCAACACTAAGTTCTTCAGAATTAAATACAGTATCAGGAGTTCCTGGCGGACGCACAACAACTTCTCTCAATGTCCTGCTTGTAATAGGATTTAATTCTACATCAACCAAAATGGTATCTCCATTCTTAACATTCCCAATTTTTTTAGACTTTGAAAATGAAGAATATAATGGATGAGAAAAATCGTAATTTACGATTGTGTTTGGAAATACGAACAAACTGGTCTTACCTGAACCATTCGTGAATTTAATTTTCGGAGTTTCAGAAAATGAAAATGTAAAAGTTGATTTTACGTTATTAATACCTTCCGCAGTTCTGCTGTCAGATACGGTTATTATTAATATCGCTGAATCTTTTTGACCGAAAAACGATTTTGAAATGAACAAAAAAGTCAAAAATAAAAGAAACCTACACCTCATGCGAAATAGGATGTTCATTTTCATAAAATCCATAAGAAGGATCGGTAAATAAAATGTTTAAACTTTTAAACACCAATTGAATTCATCCTCAATCTTACCGCACTTAATATCGTCTAGGTAATTTTTTATGCGATTTGATATGGTCCTCGTTTCAATGGCAGGAAGATTTAATATTTCATCACGATATCCAATTTTAACGATAGGTGCAATTGTTGCTGCAGTACCTGCTCCAAAGGCATCTTCCATCCTCCCCTGCTGAATTGCATTGATCACTTCTTCAACCGAAACTTTTCTCTCCTCAATAGGAATTCCCCATTTTTCGGCAATATCAAGAACTGAACGTTTTGTTACCCCACGTAAAATGGTGTCCGAATCTTCAGAAGGCGTTACAATAACTCCATCGATAACAAAAACAATATTCATTGTACCTGATTCCTCAATAAATTTATGCTCTTTACCATCGGTCCAAACCAATTGATGAAATCCTTGCATCTGTCCTTTTTTAGCCGGATATAATGCCGCTCCATAATTGCCAGAAGTTTTAGCTCTTCCGACACCACCTACAGATGCTCGAGTATAAAATTCTTCAATTTTCACATTTACAGGTTCGTTATAATAAGAACCTACAGGGCAAGTAAAAATGATAAACTTATAGGTATCAGAAGGTCTAATGCCTACGAATTCATCCGTAGCAAACATAAAAGGTCTTATGTACAATGATTCCCCATCATTTTTAGGCACCCATTCCTTGTCAACCTCAACAATTTTTCGAACCAATTCGATAAATAAATCCTCCGGAATTACAGGCATACACATCCGTTCACAGGATTCTGCGAATCTTTTAGCGTTCATATCGGGACGGAATATCAACACCTCATTTTGAGGAGTTCTATTGGCTTTTAATCCTTCAAAGATTGATTGACCATAGTGCAAAGCCGACATAGCCGGGTGTACGGAAATATTTCCAAATGGAACAATTTCAGGTTGTTGCCATTGTCCATCCTTATAATCCATTAACAACATGTGGTCAGAGAAAATTTTGCCAAATGGTAAATTATCCCAGTCTACCTCTTGAATTCTTGAATGAGCCGTATGAGTAACCAGAATGGAATGCGTATCCACTGCCATAACGCTAAAAAATTAGATGCGAATATAAGCAGAATGATTGAGCCGACAAAGAATGAGCATTCATTTTAAAAATTTAATTTACTTAACTTTGAGTTGTAAGAATAATGGATAGTAGCAGGAAAATATTGAGGCATTATTGGGGTTATGAAAACTTCCGAGAGGGTCAAGAATCGATTATAGACGATGTCATAAATGGACATGATGTGCTAGCCTTACTGCCTACTGGTGGAGGAAAATCCATTTGTTATCAAATTCCTGGAATAGCGCGAGAAGGAGTTACAATCGTAATTTCTCCTTTAATTGCCCTTATGCAAGATCAAGTAAACATTCTTCAACAAAAAAATTTAAAAGCCAATGCAATAATAAGCGGGATGAGTTATAAACAAATAGATATTATACTTGACAATGCAAGATTTGGTGGAATAAAATTTCTATACGCTTCTCCCGAACGTATTCAGTCAAGTTTATTTATTGAAAGATTTAAACGAATGCCCGTTGCTCTAATTGTTGTTGATGAAGCGCATTGCATATCAGAATGGGGTCATGATTTTAGGCCGACCTATAAAAAAATAAAAAATCTAAGAGATTATCATCCAAATGTGCCTGTTATTGCCGTAACTGCAACAGCAAATAAGATTGTTCAAAACGAAATTATTCAACAACTTGGCCTAAGAAATCCTTTGGTGTATTCGACAAATTTTGAAAGAAAAAATCTCTCTTATTGTGCGTACAATGTCGAAAATAAAATAAAAGCCATTTTGGAGTATTGCAGGACACAATGCGATAAAATAGGGATAATATATTGTCAAACCAGAAAAAGTGTAAAATTTCTTACAAGACTATTCCTTGAAAAGGGATTTAATCCGGGTATTTACCATGGCGGAATGACTAAAGAGGATCGGGATGAGAATTTAAAAAATTGGATAGCTGAAAATAAAAAGCTAATTATCGCGACAAATGCCTTCGGTATGGGGATTGACAAACCAAACGTTGGATTTGTATTGCATTATGAATTTCCAAATTCCATCGAGGCTTATTTCCAAGAAGCAGGAAGAGCGGGACGCAATGGAAGTAGTGCTGAATCAATTGTTTATTGGGAGGAAAATGATTTAATCCTTCTAAAGGATCGGTTGGAAAAGCAATTTCCCGATGAAGAAATTATAAAAAAATGTTATGTCTCACTTTGTAATTTTTTAAACATTGCAATTGGATCTGGAATTAATGAATCCTATGCTTTTGATTTCAATAAATTTCACGATCAATATAAATTGGATATCAATGATACTTATCAAACCTTAAAAATTTTAGAACTGGATAGTAAAATTGTTTTTTCAGAGGGAATAAATCATTCGACTAAAATGAAATTTGCAGTCAGCAATAATACCTTATACAATTTTCAAGTCAACCATCCCAAGCTGAATTCACTAATTAATTATATCTCCAGATCATATCCAGGAGTTTTTGATTATTTTTTCGAAATCAATGAAAAACAAATGGCTACTCATTTAAAAACGTCATCATCAGAGGTAATTGCTCAACTTCAAATACTGGAGCGATATGGTATAATAGATGTCACATGGAAATCTGAATTACCCACAATTACATTTTTACAAGAGAGACCACCAGACCAATACTTTAGTATTTCTCGCGAAAGTTACAGCTATCGAAAACAAAGGGCTTTTGAGAAGCTTGAAGCTGCCTTGAATTATCTTACAACGATCAATTGTAGATCAAATTATCTTATTAACTACTTAGATCAAAACGGAACAGATTGCGGGACCTGTGACAACTGTAAAAGAAATAATTCTAAACAAGCTAAATCAAAACCGATTGATATTATAAGAGGGAACTTGACTGAACCATTAACTTTTGAAGAGCTTATGGCCCATCTTCAATTGGGTAGTGACGAACTGAAAAAATACCTAAACGTGCTTTTTCTAGAGAAACAAATTGAAATAATCGATAATAAAATCCATTTAAAAAATAACAATTCAAAAAATTAAATTGGCTTACTCAGCGATGCTTTAAGCGAATGAATTTCTTGTTGTAACTGCTGGATCGACCTGCTAATTTCTGCATCATCGGGTCTAACTTCTGGCAACTCAGGAGAAATATAATTTACAAATTTCCAAATTTCCAAAATATCATTGGCATGAACCAAATAGGGCTCATAAAATGTATTGGTTGAACATAATTGAAATGATTGCGACGAGGCCAAAAGATTGTGAACAACCTTAAAAACGATACCTTCATCCTTGGTAACAACAATACATGGAGTTCCAGATCTTATTGTCATCCAATTTTGGACATATTCTCCCACTACGTATGATCCTTCGACAACTGGAGGCATAGAATCTCCTTTTATTGGAAAAGATCTGTATTTTTTATTTTTAGTCAGAAATGGAAGATAAAATGTTGGTAAAACCTTAATATAATCCGGATCTGCATAGCCGGAGGTGTAGCCAGCACTAGCTTTCAAATGAACCAATTCAATACACTCTTCGTCATCCTGATTAACTATCGTTGTAAGGACTCTTAATTGTTTACCTTCAACATCATTAAGCAATCCTTTTTCCATTCTTTCCCAATCTGAATCCTTAAAATGCTGAAAATCCTTTTTCACTAAATCATCAATAGAAACTTTAAAATACTCACTAAAGGAAATAAGGCCTTCCAAACTAGGTTGTGCAACTCCATTTTCATATCCGCTATAGGATGAACGAGTTAAATTCAAATCAGATGCTACCTCCTCCTGAGATTTTTTGAACCGCTTTCTTATTAATTTTAAATTAATTCCGATTGACATAGACAATATTTAAACAATTAAAAACCTCTTAAATAATAATCAATTGATTGACGTAAATTTAATCAAAATTTTTAAACTTGTTTAAATTTTATAGGTTTTCCTACTTTTTCTGCGTAAACGGCAATGAATTTGGCTCCAAAAAATATAATTTGCGAACTGTAATAGACATAAGCTAACAGAATAAATAATATCCCAGCTACACCACCACTCTTTGCACCAAAGAAAAAATTAAGCAGATAATAATTAATAAGTAATTGCCCAAAATACAAGAGAATTCCTGTAGCAACAGCACCAAAAAAAGCCAATTTCCATTTCACAAATCCATCATGTAAATATTTAAAAACAAACAAAAAAATTAAAATATTCATCACAAGAGAGAAAAGATGTTTAATGAATTCGATAAAAATAATTTCGAAGGTTTCTTTCATAGAAAAAAACTGATCAATCATGGAAATAAAAAATGCCTGAGAAAAGTAAAATAATATGACCAAAATGGTAATTAATGCGATCAATCCCATTGAAATAAGCCTAAAAAGAATATTCTTCACAAGTTTTTTCTTTCTGTTATCGTATTTCACCTGAATGTTGTAAAAAGTATTTATACTGTGTTTAAAAAATACTATCAATGCAGAGGATACCATCAACAAAGCCAGCACACCAAATATCTGAAATACAATACTTTGATTTTCAACTTTAAATTCAGAAGCTAAATCAAGGATGGTATCTGAATCCATAAAGCCAATCCTACTTTCAAATAATGCTTTTAATATTTCATTGATGGTTTCATCACCTAAAATTCTTCCTAAAAAAGAAAAACTCAAATATATCATTGGTACCAAAGCCAAAACCGTATAATAAGCTAAAGCAGCGCCATGAAACATTGCTTTTTGGTCAACAAAACCAGTAAACGTATCTTTCAGAAGTTCGGGTACGCGATTCCACGGCAATAAATCCCTATTTTTTCCTACAAATTTGGATGGCATTGACATGGCTCATTGGTGAAAAACTATGAAGAACTATTTTTTCTTTGCGATCTGTGGAGAAATAATTTTCTGTAATCATCCCATTAAATACAGCTTGTTCAAATTTAACTTTTACAAGCGCTTCATTTGAAAAATCTTCATTAGAATTTAACTTATATTCGTCAGGCCGAAAATAAATTCTTTTTCCTGAAATATTTACAGAATTTATTGAACCAAAAAGTTTGGCATCCTCAAGGTTTTTATTTTTATAATACATTTCGTATGAAGTTCCACCCCTCGCAAATCGGCCTTTTTTCATGCAAAATATATAATCGGAAAGACTTAAAACTTCCGAACCATCATGTGAAACAATGACAATTGATAAATTACGTATTTCTTTCAACGAAATCAGGAAACGAATTATTTTAGACCTCAACCTATTGTCTAAATGTGAAAAAGGCTCATCAAGCAACAATACTTTAGGTTCTTTAGCTAAAGCTCTAGCTATGGCCAAACGTTGCTTTTCACCACCAGATAAGTTAAGGGCTTTTTGATCTCTGTAATCACCTAATTCCAAAACATCAAGTAATTCTTCTATTAAAAGATTGCGAACTTGAGTTGGTAAATAAAGAATTTGCTCTTTTATATTTTCTTCAACTGTGTGGTACAAATCCAATTGAAAATCCTGGTTGACCAATTGAATTTCAGGATGACCTGGAACTAAATTTACGGAAGGACCTTTAACATTTTGCCCTTCAAAATAAACTTTACCTGAAGAGGGATCCAATAATCCAGCTAGTATTTTTAAAAAGGAGGACTTGCCTACCCCACTTTTCCCTACAATACCAATAAATTGACCTTCATTAAGATTAAAATTGATTCCATTCAAGATGTTTCTACCATAATCCAATTTTATATCTTGGGCGAATAACATTTAGAAAATAAGTTCTTTTGGAAATTCTTTTGAAGCTATATAAATTCCAGGTAAAGGATTAGCCATAGGTTCATAATCCTTTAAAAATAGAGCTATATCAAAACTATTTTCTTTTTTGATCAGCTCTTTTGATTCAACAATACTCATTGATGCACCAATAAAAACGTCTTCCGCATTTTGGGATTCAATTTTAAAAAGGAGCATGTTAGGAATAGTATAATTAAAGTGATTGCCTTTCGGATATTCACCCTTTAAATCATAGCACGTATTTTCTGAAATGCTAACATTTGTTACTTCAGAAGTTATAGAAAGTTCGTCTTCCCATTCAAATTTTATGTTATTCTCAGACTCTTTGCCCTGATGATGGGTATCCGCATGTTCTTGGGAGAAATGCTCATTTAATAAATAGATATGAATATTGCATTGCATTTCTCAAAATTAAACACTTAAAAAAAGCGATTTAATTCAATCATGAATTACAATCCACATTGAATTGTTACTTTTATGTTTGAAAATTAAAAAATCCTTGAAAACAGTAATAATTCACCCAAAAAAAACAGGATCAATCGAAAGACAACATCCATGGATATTTTCAGGTGCTATTTGTTCATCTATTGATGGTTTCAATGATGGTGAAATTGTTTCCGTGCGGGATGTAAATAATAAATTCCTTGCCATTGGACACTTTCAAAATGCCACAATTGCGGTTAGAATCCTATCTTTTAGAGAAGAAGAAATTGATCAAAATTATTTCAATAATGCGATTGCAAATGCAGTTAATTTAAGAAAATCATTGAACTTATTTCGAACCGATAATTCCATTTGCCGATTGATTCATGGTGAGGGTGACGGCTTACCCGGTTTAATTGTAGATTTTTATAATGGGGTAGCAGTAATTCAATGCCACAGTATTGGTATGTATTTGTCGATTTCAATGATCAATGTAGCATTACAAACAGTTTTGAAAAATGAATTAAAAGCCGTTTATTCTAAATCATCAGAAACACTTCCAGATAGACTAAACGCTTCAAACAGCTATCTTTTTGGCTCTTGCGAAACCCCTCATGTGGCTGTCGAAAATGGAGTGAATTATGAAATTGACTGGGTGAACGGTCAGAAAACAGGTTTTTTTATTGACCAACGCGAAAACAGAAAGCTTTTAGGGAATTATTCCATTGGGAAAAAGATCTTGAATACCTTTTGTTATTCAGGGGGGTTTAGCCTGAAAGCATTAATTAATGGTGCATCTTGTGTTTACTCATTGGACAGTTCATCAAAGGCAATTGAACTTACAGAACGTAATATAAATTTGAATCAATTCAGCGGCATCCATAAAAGTATTGTTGCTGATGCTATGCATTACATTAAAGATGTTCAGGAAGACTTTGACATTATTATTTTGGATCCTCCAGCTTTTGCTAAGCATCGAGATAAAAAGCACAAAGCGGTGCAAGGATACAAACGATTAAATGCACATGCCATGAGACATATTAAAAGCGGCGGAATAATCTTTACGTTTTCTTGTTCACAGGTCATCGACAAAACGCTTTTCACCAATACAATTATCGCTGCTGCTATTGAATCAGGAAGAAAAATTCGAATTCTTGAACAACTTCATCAACCTGCAGATCATCCTATTAATGCATTTCATCAAGAAGGAGAATATTTGAAAGGATTAATCATTCAAGTTGATTAGCACAACTAATATTTGTACTTTTACCAACCACTCTAATTTTAGGAAAAAAAATAATGCTCAACCTTAGCTACAAAACCATACTTTCTGTTGCAATGCCTCTTATGGTATCGAGCTTTATTCAATCAATTATTTTAATCACTGATGCCTCTTTCATAAGCAGATACAGCACCCTCGCATTTGATGCCGTGGGTAATGGAGGATTGATTTACGTAACTGTTTATATGGCACTTGTAGGCATGGGAGATGGTGCGCAAATATTGATAGCCAGAAGAATTGGGGAGAATAATCTCAAATCCATTGGGAAAATCTTTGGCTCTTCTTTACTGAGCAATTTACTAATCGCAATAACCCTTTTTGCATTCTTACAATTTGTAATCCCAAACTGGCTTAATGATTATTCTAAAAATCTAGAGCTAAGCAAATTGCAGGGTCAATACATTCAAATCAGAAGTTATGCTTTGTTCTTTGCGATGATAAGCCTTTCCATTAATGCCTTTTTTATTGCAAATGGAAAAACATGGGTAGTACTTATAGCTGCAGTTATATCTGCAACATCAAATATAGTATTTGATTACTTGATGATTTTTGGATACGGTGGTTTTACCGAAATGGGACTAGAAGGAGCAGCCTGGGCTTCAAATATAGGTGATGGAATAGGAATGCTTTTTTTGATTTTGTACCTTGTGTTTTCAAAGATTTCCAAAGAATATCAACTTTTCAAAAACTTTTCTCTTCATTTAATATCGTTAAAAGAACTCTTCAAAGTTGGTAGTCCTATGATGTTTCAAGGATTTTTTTCACTGGCCACATGGACTTTGTTTTTTACTTGGATTGAACAAATTGGTACCGATGAATTAACTATTTCACAAAATGTCAGGTCGGTATATTTCTTATCCTATGTGCCAATTTGGGGATTTGCTGCGACAACGAAAACTTATGTTTCTCAATATTTAGGTAAAGGTCATCCATCTGCCATCCGATTCATTCGACGTAGGATACAATTATTGACACTTGTTTTTCTTTTTCTTTTTTTTCACGGAGCTTTAATATATCCTAATTACTTAATAAGCATTATCAATCCTTCAGAAGATCACATTCATAAAAGTGGTGAGGTCATGCAATTTGTAGCCATTTCAATATTACTTTATGGATTTGTAAGTGTCTATTTTCAGACCATTAGCGGAAGCGGCAACACATTGGTTACTTTTACTATCGAATTGGTTTGTATACTTTTTTACACGGTTTCCGCATATATTTTCATTAAAATTCTCCATTTAGACATTTATTGGATTTGGTCTGTTGAATACATCTATTTTGGATGTATGGGGATTTTATCCATTTTGTATTTAAAATATTTCAACTGGCAAGACAAAAAAATATGAGCAACATTAATGATTTGAAAATCGTTTTTATGGGTACCCCAGAATTTGCATCAACGATTCTTGAACATATTCTAAATGCAAATATGAATGTAGTCGGTGTAGTAACTGTAGCCGATAAGCCATCAGGAAGGGGACTTCAAATGAACGAGAGTGCGGTAAAAAAGCTTGCTAAACTTCACGATTTACCTGTTCTTCAGCCAACTAATTTAAAGGACGAAACATTTATTAATGAATTGGCAAATCTAAATGCCGACCTCTTTATTGTTGTAGCATTCAGAATGTTGCCGGAGATCGTTTGGACAATGCCAAAATACGGAACTATTAATCTGCATGCTTCACTACTTCCACAGTATCGCGGAGCTGCCCCAATTAATTGGGCAATAATTAATGGAGAAAAAGAAACAGGGGTCACCACTTTTTTTATCGAGAAAGAAATAGATACAGGAAATATAATTGAACAAAAAAAAATTAACATTGAACCTGATGAATCGGTAGGTGAATTGCATGATAAATTGATGATTCTCGGTGCACAAACTGTTCTTTCAACGATACAAAAAATCACCAATCAAAATATACAAAGCATCAAACAATCAGACATTAAAGTTGATGTATTAAAAACGGCTCATAAAATCTTCAAACAGGACTGCATAATTAATTGGAATCAAAATGCTCAAAAAGTTCACGATTTTATAAGGGGCCTCTCCCCTTATCCAGCAGCTTGGTGCGAACTTTTTAACGCGGAAACTCAAGAAACGAAAACGTTTAAAATTTTTAAAGGTGCATTAACGAATGAGCTTGCTTCACATGACCTACATTTGTTAAATAGTAAGAACGGTATCCTATTTCCATGTGGAGATTATTATTACGCCGTGCAGGAAATACAACCTGAAGGAAAAAGAAGAATGAACTTTAAAGAGTTTGCGGCGGGTAACAACCCAGAAAAATGGGTAATTAAACAGCATTCTTTTTAATTTCTAAAAAATAAAATTCAATTGAATTATCAGCTGAATTCAAGGTTTTTACTCGGTTTTATCAACAATTAGCCAGTTTTTTCAACAAAATCACACTTTTTTATTTGAAATCTCTTGCAAGGCTTGTAGAATCAGATATATTTGCTCCGATAATTAATTACAAACATTCTAAAAAAAAAGAATTATGAACAAAGCAGAATTGATTGATGCAATAGCAGCTGAGTCTGGATTGTCAAAAGCTGATGCAAAAAGAGCGTTAGACGGATTTGTAAGTGCTACTGGTAGTGCATTGAAAAGTGGAGATCGAATTTCTCTTGTAGGTTTTGGATCTTTCTCAATTTCTAACCGTCCGGCAAGAACAGGACGCAATCCTCAAACTGGAAAAGAAATCAAAATCTCTGCTAAAAACGTTGTACGTTTCAAAGCTGGAGCTGAATTATCTGGAAAAGTTAACTAAGATTTTTTCTTAAAAAATGAATAGGGGCTATTTACAAAAATAGCCCCTCTTTTTTTGAAAATTTACTGATACAGTTCGAAAGCCGTGTAACAGTAATGGCTGACTTTTCATCTGTATTGGTCGCAAGATTCCAAATAATTGATTTGAATTCTCATCTCAAAGCCAAAAAGCTAAATCATCCTCTGGGCTTTCAATTTTGAAGTTTCAATAATTTTTTTTTATAATTTAGTACAGCCTAATTTAATGCTATGAAAAATATATTTTTACTGCTATTCACTTTCATTTTTGTTCAATCCTCTTATGCTGATCAATATGAAATTATTTCAGAAGAAATGGCAATTGAGGCGGTCGAATTGTTAAACAATCAAAGTGATGTAATCGTTTGGTGTGACTGCTGTGACGGTGAAAATCTTTTGTATGTTACAGTCAATTCAGCATATTACGAGTATACCGGTGAAAACGGCGAAAGCACCGTTTTTCTCTCCGGATTTGATGAATACGGCAATGAATATCTGGAAGCATTAGACCTAGCCTATGTATACGTTGCTGACGGTGAATTGGCTGTAAAAGTATCTGAATTTTTAGGTTACGAAACTGAGGTCTGTACAGAGTATTTCAGTTATTATGACAACTACCCTTTTATGGAAAGCAATGATTTGGATTACAGCGATGATGAAGTGACTTTCGATCTAGGAAGTGACGAATCAGAAGGAGATGTATATCAAGATGTCGTTTCTATTACCTCATTCTTTTGTATGGATTATTGTCACTTATATTTTATCGATAGCGAGGGAATGGAATCATCTGGCATTATTGATGAATCTTCTTTGCCGGAAAATTTTCTGCTCTACAGTGAGGAGGAGGAAGCCTATTATATGAATCCAATTTATGAAGGAATGTCTGCCAATATTGAATACAGTACAATTGAAGTGGAAGATGAATTTGGACAAATAGAATATGACATTTTTATTTCTAACTTAGAAATTCAGTAATAAACTATAATTATCGATGTCAAAGAATATTCTTGAATTTTGCAGTAATATTCTATGTTGTGCGATTTGTTATTTGCCTACGTTCTCCTTAGTGCTTGGGCAAAATTCTTTTGTAGATTCCTTATCGAAAATGAACAAGGACTTTATAATCTATCAAGAAACTTGTGTAGATTGTTACTTTGAAAATTCGTTTTCACAAGAAAATAAAATCGATTTAGATACTTATTTGTATTGGCGACAAGACAATATTACATACGTGAAACATTTTAATAAAATGGGGCAGTCATCAACCATAAAGTTGAAAAGAAAATTTGAAGACCCTTTTGAATTTTTATTGAACCATCAGAATATCAAAAACGACACAATTTTATTTCCAGTAGGTGAAAAAATCGACGACTCCACTTGGAGTCTATTAGATAAAAGGAGTTTTGTTGATTATAAAATCATTTTCCATCAACTTAAGGACACCATCTATATGAAGGATTATTACTTTAAAGCGCCCGATGATTTATCAGACTTCATAATCAGTAAAGATCCTGTTGAACAAGAGAATCAATACATATTGTATCTGAATGAACAAAGTTCAATTAAAAAATTACTTGATATTCTTCAAGAAATTAATTTCTACCAAGAACGAAAACTGAGACCTCTTAATGAAACGATTGAATAGAAAAATGTTAGCATATTAATTAAAAATTAAAATAACTTAGTTAAATTTGGTTACCATTAAAAAATCATGACAAAGATTCTAAGTAAATTATTTCTAGCCTTTTTGCTTATTACAACGTTGGGCTGTGAACAATGGCCACTTTGGGTAGGAAACAAAGAATATATTCAAATATATTATCAAAAACAAGAGTATACTGATGCATTTGGCGCAACAGTTACTGATATGAATGTGAGTAGCGGTATGGAAAATGCCATTACAAGTCCGTTTATCAGTTTTGATACTGCATATTGCTATTTAGATGCTGATACTGCAAAAATTGTCCTAGACGGAATAAGAGTAAAAGGCAAGCGTAATAATTTTGAAATAATTGAAACTAAAAGAAAAAATATAAACATTTACGAACAAGAACCAGATTGTGGGAATTGTAATGACTGGATAATACAGACTGAATTTAGTAATATAAGCTCATTTGAAAATGCGCCAATTTCTTGCGTATTGGTTCTTGATATGAGTACCTCTGTACAAAGTATTGAATCCGAATTGAAAGAGTATGCAAAGTCTTTTGTTGATGAAGTCGTTAATAGAGGTGGAACAGGAACGGAAATAGCTGTTGTATTCTTCTCTAGTCAAAATACTATTACTCAAACTCAATTTTACAACAAGCTAAATATTAGCGGATTGAAGACTTTAATAAGTAATTACAGTAATTTTCAAGATAGAACGGCCCTATTTCAAGCTACATTAACTGGTTTGGATAAGTTGAAAAATTTCGGCACTAATCCATCCAAATGTTTAGTAGTATTTTCCGACGGAGGGGATAACGATACGGATAATCCGTCTCAGAAACTTCAAGATATTCAAGAATTATTTCCAGAAATTTTAAAATATTCAATTGGATTAAAAGGAAATGATTTGGATAGAAAAAGATCAGATGATTTGGAATCTATCGCAAGTGAAGAATCAAATTTTGTTATCGCTAAAAGATCCAGAGATTTGAATAAAATATTTAAAGAAATTGCTCAGCAAACAGCAGCCGTATATAAAGTTACCTACAACCGTTCTGCACAAGATATAAATACTGCAATTAAGTTTGAATTTCCTGTTGATAAAATAAGATAATTTTATTGAACAAAAAAAACCGATGCTGTGGATGATAATTTCATTCCATTATATAAACTTGAATTAACATCAACTGAACTTGATCTGCCGGATTCATTAGGTTTTCCGTTTTATTACACACCTCATGCAATTGCAATTTTAGCTGCAAAAGAACTTCAAGAATTCCTTAATAATCAGTCTGTTTTAGCACATAATTTCGGATTAAATGGTGAAAAATTAGGAAATGTCATCGGTAAAATGTTTGGCGTTCTGGTAGTTGAAGATAAAAATGGACAATTAGGCTATCTTAGGGCTTTTTCAGGTAAACTAGGTGGATCTAATCAACATGCAGGTTTTGTATCGCCCATCTTTGACATCCTAGATAAGGAAGGTTTTTTCCTAAAGGAGGAAGAACTCATCAACCAAATGAATAAAGAAATTGAAGATTCAGAAAATGACCCCAATTACCTGCAGGCAATAGAGGATCTTGAAAAAATAAAAATAGAATCCGCATTTACAATTGAAGGGCTCAAAAACCAAATTAAAAACAATAAAATTTTACGTGATCAAATTAGAAAAGGAAAAGTAGAAAATCCAAATGAAATTAGTACTCACTTATATGATGAATTGAATAATCAAAGTAGAGATGAACAAATCCAACTAAAAAAAGTAAAAAAAGTAATAAAAGATAAGCAACAACGAATAATAGATTGCATTCAATCATATGAATCCAAAATTGAAAAACTGAAATCAGATCGAAGTCAAAAATCAGCTCAATTGCAAAAAAAGATTTTCAGCAACTACAAATTTCTTAATGCCAAAGGAATAGAAAAAAATCTTTTGGATATTTTCTCTACTTGTAAAGATCCAATTCCACCTGCGGGTTCAGGAGAATGTGCAGCCCCAAAACTCTTTCAATACGCCTTTTTAAACGAATTAAAACCGATTGCTTTAGCTGAATTTTGGTGGGGTCAATCGCCTCTATCAGAAGTTCGAAAACATGGCAACTTCTACCCTGCTTGTCGTGGAAAATGTGAACCTATTCTCAACCACATGTTGGATGGTTTAAAGGTAGAACCAAATCCGATGTTGATGAATCAGGGAAGGAGGAAACAACTAAAAATAATTTATGAGGATGACAGCATAATCGTTGTAAATAAACCAAACGAACTTTTATCTGTACCGGGAAAATCAATAAAGGATTCCGTTTACAGCAGAATTAGAGAAAATTACCCCAATGCTACTGGACCATTAATAGTTCATCGGTTAGACATGTCGACTTCAGGAATCCTAATTTTAGCCCTAACAAAAGAAGCTCACAAATCGCTTCAACAGCAATTTTTAAAGCACAAAATTCAAAAAAAATATATTGCTTTGGTTGAAGGTGAAATTTACACTACTAAAAATATTTTAGAATTGCCTCTGAGATTAGATATTGATGACCGCCCCAAGCAAGTGGTATGTTTTGAACACGGCAAAAAAGCTATAACTAAATTCCGTGTATTAAATTTCGGGAATAATAAAACAAGGATTGAATTTCAGCCGATTACCGGAAGAACACATCAATTAAGGGTACATTCAGCGCATCAACATGGATTAAATGCACCCATCGTCGGGGATGACCTCTATGGAAATAAGGCTGATCGGCTTTATTTACATGCCTCGGAAATTTCCTTCATTCACCCAGAGACGAAAAAAGAAGTTACATTTACCTGTGAACCGAATTTCTAATAGGGACAATTAAATGGAAGATTTAGACGCTAAAGTCTTGGCAGAATTTTATAAAATCATTTCCCCGAATAAAAAGGAAATGTTTGACAGAATTGCAGCAAACCGAACCAAACACATGACTGTAGTCTTGGAGAATGTTTTTCAGGAACATAATGCGTCAGCAGTATTAAGAACTTGCGATTGCTTTGGAATTCAAGATTTGCATGTAATTGAAAAAGGCAATCAATATAAAGTCCAACGTGACATCGCTCTAGGGGCAGGAAGATGGGTAGATTTATACAATTATAATTTAGGAATTACACCCGGAAAAGATTGTGTTGAGAATTTAAAATCCAAAGGATACAAAATTGTTGCTACTACCCCACACACGAAAGATACTACCATTCAAGACTTGAATATAGCAGAACCTTTCGCATTGGTTTTTGGAACGGAAAGACGAGGAATTTCAGATGAAATGGTTGAATTAGCTGATGAATTCGTTAAAATTCCGATGTACGGTTTTACAGAAAGTTTCAATATTTCAGTATCTGTGGCCCTTTGCCTGCAATTTCTTAGACATCGATTAGAAAACTCTCCTGTTAACTGGAAATTAAACCCTTTAGAACAAACATTATTAAAAATAAAATGGTGTTCCAAAATTGTTAACGGAGGAAAAGGACTCGAGAAAATATTTAGACAAGGATTAATTGAATCACAAATTCCATTTAAATAAAATAAAACTTTAATTTTAACTCAATTCTAATTCACTCTTTATGAAATCTGTTTCCATTACATTTATTTTAATCCTTCTATTCAGTGGAATAAACTCCGCATACAGTCAAATAAGTGTACCTCTTTTAAAAAACGATTTGAAATGCATCCCGTGTAAGGAATTGACAAAAAACGATTTTGAAAGAATCGAAATGGCTTCCATTGAAACACTGCAAGAAAATGCTGAAGATGAAAAATATTCCAATAATGAAAGAGTAGTTTGTTTGATTAAAATAATCGAAAATTATACAACGGAAATTATTGAAACAGATGATAAAATATATAACCTGGCTCAATCAGAATATGGATATGAAGACAACTTTATTACCAATGAAGAAAAAGATGAAAGATTGATTAGAGCCAAACAAGGAGCAAATGAAATAGTTGAACTTTTTGATAAGGCGTTGGCACTTTCACCTAATGATGACATTACCTTTTATCTTTACAAAAAAAGGTTAGATTATTTGGTTAATTCAGAATTAATTGATGAACTTTTCAGCGTTGATTTTGAAAAATATACTGAATATGAAGGATACTTCGATCTCGAAAACTTAACAGAAATTAATGCTAAAGCTATTGATGATGGAATGGATAACACTTATTATAACCAAACGCTTAAAGACTACAAGACAACAAACTATTACCCCTATTATGATTACATGGGATTGAATTTTGGTTTCACCTCAAATTACGGTAAAGATTTGTGGGTTGGCGGTGAGTTTTCAGTGGACGCTGTAGGTAATAAAAATCCTTTCCAAATTGTTAATCCCCTTTCAAGCGGTATGAATTTCAGAACTTCATCTTTGGGTGTTAGTTACATGAAAAATTTAAATACTCAAACGAATGATTTTGCCTTCTATCCTTCCAAAATTACCAATTTATTTTTCTTAAATATAAATCTTTTACAATTTGGGTTTCAATGGGGTGATCAATTTACAGATAATTCTAAATATTGGTTTTATCGTCCCGAAATTGGATTCAGTTATGGTATATTTTGTCTTTCCTATGGCTACAATTTCATGTTTAATAAATCAGTTAGAGACTTAACAGAAAAAAGTGTAGTTTCTTTGAAAATTTCTTATCCTTTGATTAAAGTCGGAAATGTATAAAATGATCAATTGGCATCAAATTTATTTAACTTTCAAAATGAACAACTTTTTTTACAGTAAGCTTAAATGGAAATTTGTAATGCTTATTTTTTCGATGTTTTTGAGCAATGTATCCTTTTCACAATTGCGTATTCCGCTTCTAAATAATGAATTAACTTGCATTCCTTGCAAGATGATTAGTGACCAAGAAAATAATCGAATACATGACTGTTCAAAATCAAATGGGGAAAATTATACCAAAGCGATTTCTTGTCTTGAGTCCCTTATTGAAGAAGATACCTCATTTTCAGCAAATGCCAAAATAGTTTGCCTCTTAACAATGATTGATATTTATACCATTAAATTGGTTGAGAAAGGAAACGAAGTTTACAACATTGCAAAAGATAAAAGAGAATATTCACTATTTGTGGAAGATGAAGAAAAAGAGGAAGAAATCTGGTTCAAAAAAATGATTGAATCTGCCAGAATTGGTGCCGACACCATAAATAATCTTTTCGAAAGAGCTATAGCATTATCACCAGATGAAGAAACAACACTTTTCTTAAAAAGAAAAAGACTTTATTTTATGCGCAATTCTAATTTGATAGAAAACTTAATCATAAATGATTTTAGCATTACAAATTATGATAACTTTTCATGGGAATTTGAAAATCTTGATCTTTTCAGTAAAGAAGCTGAGGCCAGAAATATAGATCCATCAATTTACAATACGGTAATTAAGGATTTTGAAGAAACCGAATACCAAGCTATTGCTGGAAACGTTGGATTAAACATGGGTATTTCAAGCATGTATGGAAAAGATTTATGGTTAGGAGGTGAAATTTCCCTTGATTATTTTCACAACGCCAATCCATTCAAAGTTATTCATCCATTAAATCGAAATTACAATTATCGTGTAGCGGCAATTGGTGCTTCCTACATGAAGAATTTGTCATCAAATTCAACAATCAATGACTTTGCATTTTACGCGATGAAATTCACCAATTTTGCATTTGTGAACTTTACACCCTATCAATTTGGATTTCAGAGAGGAAGCGTTTTTCCAGACAACAAGACCTACTGGTATTACCGTCCTGAAATTGGTTTTTCATATGCCATATTCAGTATATCCTATGGTTATAATCTCATGTTTAATAAGAGTATACGCGGTTTAGCAGAGAAAAACATTATTACATTTAAAATATCTTACCCCCTTTTGGGATTTTAAAAAGGCATATGAACAAAATCTCCATTGTTTAAAATATGGTGATAAATAAACAAAATTTATATCGAAAAAAAGTGATAAATTTATTACTATTGTAACTGTAAATATTGAACGACTATTTTATGGGAAAAGGAGACAAAAAAACTGCAAAAGGTAAAAGAGCAATGGGCTCTTATGGAAATACACGAAAAAGAAAAACAACTCCAGTAGTTAAGCCTTCTGTTAAAAAAGTGGCTAAAAAAGAGGCAGTAGAAACTGTTGAGAAAAAAACAACTGCAAAAAAAGCACCAGCAACCAAAACTGCTAAAGCAGCTGATAAAAAGCCAGCAACGAAAAAGTCAACAACTGCTGAAAAATCTACCAAGAAAAAAGCAGAATAAATATGAAAAGCTGTCGTTGACAGCTTTTTTTTTGATTGATCCTCACTGATTTTTTTTTCAGTTTTACGATAAGAAAAGTAAATTAACATTTCATAAAATTTTAACATTCGCAACAATGAAACACAATTTTGGAGCTGGCCCTTGTATATTGCCTCAAGATGTTTTTAAACAGGCCGCTAACGCAGTACTTGATTTTAATGGCCTTTCTATATTAGAAGTATCTCATAGACACAAAGACTTTGTAGCTGTAATGGATGAAGCCATTGACTTAGTCAAAAAAGCATTAAATATTCCTGAAGGTTATAGCGTAGCCTATCTTCAAGGTGGTGCTACGCTAGGTTTTACTATAGCTGCATTGACTATGATGAGGGATAAAAAATCTGCTGGTTACATAAATACTGGAACCTGGGCTTCTGGAGCCATTAAAGAAGCGAAAAAAGTTGGTGTTGATGTTAATGTTTTTGCATCATCTGAAGATAAAGCTTTTACTTATATCCCTAAAGACTATAGCGTTCCTGAATGCTTTGACTATGTGCACTTTACCTCAAATAATACAATTTACGGAACTCAATTTAAAGCAATTCCTAAAACAGCTTTACCGCTGGTTTGCGATATGTCCTCAGATATTTTTTCCAAAGAAATAAATGTGTCAGATTTTGATTTCATTTATGCGGGAGCTCAAAAGAATTTAGGTCCTGCTGGCGCTACACTTTATATTGTTAAAGATAATGTATTAGGAAAATCAACTTCTCCATTTATGCCAACTTACCTGGATTTAAAACAACATATTGAAAAGGAATCGATGTTAAATACACCACCCGTCTTTTCGGTATATGTATCAATGCTTAATTTAAGACATCTACTCGCTAATGGTGGAGTTAAAGCAATTGAAAAAAAGAACATTGCTAAAGCTGAACTATTATATAATGAAATAGATTCGAATCCGCTATTCTCAGGAAATGTAAACCATGAAGATAGATCAGATATGAATGTAACATTTCGACTTAATGATGAATCACTACAAAATGAATTTGATACGATGTGGAAAGCTGCAAACATTGTTGGTCTTCCGGGTCATCGATCAACAGGAGGGTATCGCGCATCACTTTACAATGCTTTGCCAATCGAAAGTGTTCAAGTTTTAGTTGATGTCATGAAGGAATTCACCAGAATTAAAGGATAAAAATTAACCAAATCGAAACTATAACCAAAATGAAAATCCTTGCAAATGACGGCATATCCAAAGTAGGCCAACAATTATTGGAAAAAGCAGGTTTTGACGTAATAACTGAAAAGGTTAAACAAGAAGAACTAGCTGCAGAAATAAACAAACAACACATTGAAATTGTGTTAGTACGCAGTGCAACAACGGTGAGAAAAGAGGTAATCGATGCTTGTCCGGGAATAAAATTAATTGGAAGAGGAGGTGTTGGCATGGACAATATAGATGTTGACCATGCCCGTAATAAAGCTATTCGGGTAATCAATACGCCTGCATCCTCATCACAATCTGTGGCCGAACTTGTAATGGGACATTTATTTGCACTTTCGAGATCTTTACATGATTCCTATAAACATATGGAAACAGAAGATTTCTCAACTCTTAAGAAAAATTACAGTAAAGGGGTAGAATTGAGAGGAAAAACACTAGGCATTATAGGATTTGGAAGAATTGGTCAAAGCTTGGCATCATACGCCATTGGATGCGGGATGGATGTTATAGCCGTAAGTAAAGATGAAAATCCTTGCGAAATTACCGTTCCGTTAGGTTTGAACAATCAAGCTAAAATCCTGATAAAACCAAGCATGAATTTAAGCGCTGAATTACCAAAGATGGACTATATTTCCTTGCATGTGCCAAAACAAGAAAATGGCAAAGCAGTTATTGGTAAAGATGAATTTGCGCTAATGAAACCAGGAGTAAGAATTGTAAATGCTGCTCGAGGTGGGGTTATTGATGAATTGGAATTACTGTCAGCATTAAACTCAGATAAAATTGCTGGTGTAGCACTAGATGTATTTGAAAATGAGCCCCAACCAAGAAAAGAATTATTGAATCATCCTAAAATTGCTTGCACACCTCATATTGGAGCTGCAACAATGGAGGCGCAAGATAGAATAGGCGAAGAATTAGCAAACTTGATAATAGAAGCTTTCAACTGATTCGTATGACCAAAATCATTCCTTTTCGTGCGCTTCGACCTGTGAGGGATAAAGTACATTTAGTAGCGACTCGACCATATTATTCCTACAAGAAAAATGTACTTAAAGCAAAGCTAGAGGACAACCCTTTTACATTTTTAAGAATAATAAATCCTGAATTTGGTAGTTCTGTCAAAACGAAACCAAACTCTTTGGAGAGATTCAATTTGGTAAAACAAAAATATCAGGAATTTATTGAGGAAGGAATTCTATTTAGAGACCAATCGCCACATGTTTACATTTACAGACAAACCAAGGATGGTCATGAATTTACTGGAATAATTGCCGGCGCAAGCGTGGATGAATACAATAATGACAAAATTAAGAAACACGAAGCAACATTAACTTCAAGAGAGCAAATGTTCACAACATACTTGGATGTTGTTGGATACAATGCCGAACCCGTATTACTATGTCACCCACATAACAAGGAAATAGAATCATTAATTCAACTTTGTATAGTCGAAAGGCCTGAGTACGAATTTACGACTACAGATAAAATTAAACATGAACTATGGCTGGTTAACCATAAAATAGAAAAATCATTGATTGATGAATTTCTACAACTCGATGCAACCTACATAGCTGATGGTCATCATCGTTCTGCTTCATCTGCAAAACTTAAGGACTTAAGAAACAAAAAAGGAATTAAATCTTTTCCAAACGAAGATTTTTTCTTGGCTTTTTTTATTGATGAAAAGCGACTTAAGATCTTGGAATATAATCGATTAGTAAAATCGTTAAAAAATACTTCCCAAAAAGATTTTTTGCATAAACTCAATGAAAATTTTGTTGTGTCCAAGCTTTCAGGAGGTGCTAACCCTGTGAAAGAACATCAAATTACAATGTGCCTGAAAAGTGATTGGTACTCCTTAGAATGCAAGCCGCAGATTATCGAAAATAATCATCCAGTCAATTCTCTCGATGCTGAAATATTGACAAAATTTATTCTTGATCCTTTGCTCCAAATAAATGATCTAAAAACGGATGAAAACATTGAATTCATCAGTGGTGCTGTGCCTATTCAAGAAATAGAAAATAACATCAAAAAAGAAAAATACGATATTGCATTCCTACTCTATCCTTGCACCATGGATCAAGTAAAAAAAGTCGCGGATAATCATTTAATAATGCCTCCCAAATCTACTTGGGTTGAGCCTAAAATGCGCAGTGGATTGACTATTTATCCTATCAATGAATAATGATAAAAGAAAATCTTATAAAACTTAACACTGAAATTCCAAAAAATGTTGAATTAATTGCTGTATCTAAAACAAAACCGGCAAGTTCAATATTAGAAGCTTATGAGGTTGGCCAAAGAAAATTTGGCGAAAATAAAGTTCAGGAATTAACAGAAAAATATAATCTTTTACCTAAAGATATAGAATGGCACTTAATCGGACACTTACAATCAAACAAGGTAAAATATATTGCACCATTCGTACATCTTATTCACGCTGTTGACAGTTTAAAATTACTTGTTGAAATTGACAAGCAAGCACAAAAACACAAAAGGATAATTTACTGTCTTCTGCAATTTCATATTGCTCAAGAAGAAACTAAATATGGACTAGATTTGTCTGAAGCCGAAAGCTTACTTTTATCTAAAGAATATGCAAGCTTGAAAAATATTTCAATTTCCGGCGTTATGGGAATGGCATCTTTCACCAATAATACAACCCAAATTAGAAATGAATTTCATTCCTTAAAGGAAATTTTCACAACCCTAAAAGGAAAATATTTTAAAAACCAAGATAGTTTCTCTATTTTATCCATGGGAATGAGTGGAGATTATCAAATTGCCATAGAAGAAGGTAGTAATATGGTACGATTAGGAAGTTCAATTTTTGGTTTAAGATGAATTATTTAAATATTTTATTTTCAATTATTTGCTTTAACAATTTATTTGGTCAATTTGATTATCAAAATTATAAAGACAGTATTTTACAGTTACGGTTACAACACGCATCTGCTCTCATTGATTCCAGCTCGAGCATTCTAAATAATGATGAAATCAAAGAATTTACAGGCGTTGATTATTTTTCGGTAGATACCAATTATAGAATTTTAGCTACATTCCAAAAGTCAATTGGAAAACGATTCAGAATGCCTACCTCTACTGAACGCAAACCATGGTACCGCATTTACGGTTACCTCATATTTGAAATTAATGGAATTGATGGCAAATTGATAGTTTATCAAAATTTGGCACTAAAGAAAAATAAAGATTTTAAAGATTATTTATTTATCCCATTCCGGGATGCAACCAATAAAATAGAAACTTATGGTGGGGGACGTTACCTTGACTTCAAAATCCCGGATAAAAATTCAGTATTAGTTGATTTTAATTTTGCCTATAACCCATATTGCGCTTATTCCAGCAGATATTCTTGCCCAATTACCCCTGAAGAAAATAAACTTTTATTTCCAGTTTATGCTGGAGAAAAAATACCTGTTGGTATTCAAAATCATTGACCTATGAAAACTAAGAAAGAAATCGTTGATAATTGGCTTCCACGCTATACCGGATTAGATCTTAACAGTTTTGGATCTTACATTTTATTGTGCAATTTCCATAATTACGTGGAAAAATTCGCCGAAAAACATGGAGTAGAGATTCAAGGAAAAGGAAAACCAATGCAATGCGCAACTGCAGATGGTATAACCATTATAAATTTTGGAATGGGAAGTGCATCAGCAGCAACTTGTATGGATCTACTTTCTGCAATAATGCCAAAAGCAGTTTTATTTTTAGGAAAATGCGGTGGACTTAAGAAAAAAAATCAAGTTGGCGACTTGGTATTGCCAATTGCTGCAATTAGAGGAGAAGGAACAAGTAATGATTACTTTCCCCCAGAAGTACCTGCATTACCTGCCTTTGCATTGCAAAAAGCAATTTCAACAACGATTAGAGATTTTAACAAAGATTATTGGACTGGGTCGGTGTATACCACAAACAGACGAGTTTGGGAACATGACGAAGATTTCAAATTGTATCTGCAAAAAGTGAGGGCAATGGCAATTGATATGGAAACCGCTACAATATTTACAGTTGGTTTTTCAAATAACATTCCCACAGGTGCTCTTTTACTAGTTTCTGATCAACCCATGACGCCTGAAGGAGTTAAAACAGAAAAAAGCGATCTAATTGTAACCTCTGAATTTGTTGATGCACACTTAAATATCGGAATTGAGTCACTTAAACAATTGATCAATAACGGAAACACAGTAAAGCATCTTCGTTTCTAAAGCAGTAATAAATTCTGAAGAGAATTTTTAATACGCTGAATATTTTATTCATAAATCATCATTTGACGGAAATTTAGAAAAAATGATGTCAAATGAAAACCAGTTCTTTCCTTCTACTTTTTGCAACTACCATATCAAGTTTTTGTTTTTTAATGATTGCTTTTATATCCTGCGAAAAAGAACTAGCTAATTCTTACCAAAACGAAATCAATCAAATGCCCATTATAGGATCCATTTGTGGCGAAATTGAACAGAAAGATATTATCGATGATCAGGGAAATGCTATAGGATTAGCCTTGTTGTATAATGACACAAAGAATTTCTACCTCTACCTGAGTTTATCTGACAGCTTAATAGTTGAACAAACAAATTTACATTGGTCTCAGGAGTTAATGAATTTCCCAATGGATAGCTTTCACAATCTTGATTTAGGAAATTTTAAATTCACAAAACGTGAGGTTTTACCTAGAAATAGTCAAAAAATAATTATACCTCTACCTCAACTTCCTTCAAGATTCTATTTGGCTGCAGGAATTACCTTTAAAAACTACAAAAATTCAGCTTCCGGCAAAAATATCGCTTGGATTGATGGAATTCGATATGGTTCCAGTTATCGAGGTAAAGTAACGGCCTTTGAGAGGAAAATCTGCTTAACACAACAGGGGTCAACGATGCCGGACTAATTTAAAAAATAGATATTATTATATTTGTGAAAATGGAAAAATGAGCAAAAAGAAAATCTATCAGTTAGGATTAATAACACTTTTTGTATTCCCGATTCCAACAGTACTGACCCAATATTTTTTTGAAAACAGAACACTTCTCGAGACTCTTGAAATTTCATCATTTCACATACAAGATGTTTTCAATGGACTAATCACCGGTCTTGTTTATGCAATTCTGGCTTTTTTAGTTTTACAAGCTCCAATTTTTCAGAAAGTACCATTAAAGGTAGACGAGCTAGTTAAACAATTAAAATTAAATTATTGGGATGCTATATTTCTTTCCTTTTGTGCAGGCGTGGGAGAAGAATTATTATTTAGATCAGGAATACAATTTTATTTCGGTGTAATCATTACCTCTATTTTGTTTGTGGCTATCCACGGTTATTTCAGCCTGAAAAATCCTTATATGTCCTTGTACGGTTTAGTAGTTTTACCTTTAAGCCTAATTCTTGGATTTGGCTTCAAGCAATTTGGATTGTGGTACAGCATATCAACCCATTTTTCTTATGATTTAATTCTTTTTTTAACAATTATAGGAAACAAAAAAAGATAAATGACAACTAAAAAAATTAAGAATTTAAATCAAACTGGTCATTTTAATTTATATTTTAATTAACTTCATATAATCGAATATCAAATCATAATAACTAAAAAAATTACAATCATGAACATAAGCAAAATTTTATCACTTTTTATAATTGTCAATTGTATTTCATGGGGATACAGCCAAACAACTGAAAGTACACCTGAAGAAAAAGCAGCTATTTTAACAGAAAAAATGACTACAAAATTAGGTCTGAATGCTGATCAACAAAGTAAAGTTGCCGAAATGAATTTAGGTATTGCCATGAAAAATGATGCAGTTAAGAAAAATGAAGCAATGACTGCAGAACAAAAGCAAGCAGCAATTCAAGGAAATAATGATGCGAGAAGAGGTTATTTCAAGTTAATATTAACAGAGGATCAATACAATCAATTTGTTGAAATGGAAAACAATGTTATGGAAATGAAAAAAGCCAAAAAGAAACAAAAACTCGAAAAAGAAATTAAGAAATTAGAAGATTAATAAAAAAAGCTGCCGTTGGCAGCTTTTTTTATTGCTTTAACCTTTCCGCAAAAACTTTTTTAAACTTCTCCACTTTTGGTCTTACAACAGATTGACAATACATGTTTCCTGGATTAAGTTCCAGGTAATTGTGATGATAAGCCTCTGCCCTATAAAAATTATTTACAGCTGTAATTTCAGTAACGATTGGTAAATTCCACACTTTTTGTTCTGTTAACTTCGCGATGTAATCCAAAGCCTTCTTCTCCTGCTCATTAGTATGGAAAAAAATCACAGAGCGATATTGCGTACCGATATCATTACCTTGTCGATTCAATTGTGTTGGATCATGGACAAACCAGAAAACTTCCAATAGTTCATCATAGCTCACTTTATTTTCATCATAAACAACTCTTGCCACCTCCGCATGTCCTGTTGTTCCGGAACATACCTCCTCGTAAGTTGGATCTTGCTTTTGCCCACCGGCATAACCCGGGTAAACATCGATCACTCCCTCTAATTCTTTAAAGCAGGCCTCAATACACCAAAAACAACCTGCTCCAAATGTTGCTTCTTTCATTTTTATTTTATTTTATACATCAATGTAAAAGTAACACGATAACTTTTATTTTGTTCTTAATTCTGGTTCAATACGCAATAACTTCTTATTTAAACTAATTTTACCAAATGTTTAAATCCTATAGCAGAAACTTTTGGGTCATGTCATTCGCCATGTTTCTGTTCATGACAAGTTTTAACCTTATTTTACCAGAACTTAATCAGTATATCTCCCAACTCGGCGGTGAAAATCAAAAAGGACTAATCATCACGATTTTTACGATATCGGCTGGATTGGCCAGACCATTCTCAGGTAAATTATCTGATTTAATAGGCAGGAAATCTGTCATGTTTGTAGGTATAATAATTTCTGCCCTTGTATGCTTGGCTTATCCATTATTTCCTACTGTATCACTCTTTTTATTGCTGCGATTTATTCATGGATTTAGTGTTGGTTTCATGCCAACCGGTGCAACAGCTTTAATCACAGACATTTTACCTTCTGAAAAACGCGGACAAGGAATGGGTATTTGGGGAACCTTTATTTCAGTTGGAATTGGGTTTGGCCAGATAATCGGTTCTTGGATTTTTATGAAACTAGGAATTATCTATCTTTTTATGATCGCCGCAATTACAGCAATGATATCCGGAATAATGGTATTCTACGTTCAAGAAACCCTCCTAAAAAAACAGAGATTCAACCCCAACTTTCTTAGAATTAATAAGTCTGATGTCCTTGAAAAAAATGTATTACCAGTTGCTTTGGTGATGTTACTAACAGCCTTTTGTTCAGGAGTAATATTTGTAATCACGCCTGATTTATCCCAATTTCTTAAAATTGAAAACAAAGGATGGTTTTTTGGTATTTACGTAATTGCAACAATCGTTGTGCGCTTGTCGGCTGGAACACTTTCAGATAAAATTGGCAGAAGGCAAACACTAATAATTGGTGTATCTTTTCTAATCGCCAGTATGATACTCATAGGTTTTGCAAAAACTCCAATTGCCTATACTTTTGCTTCTGTAATTTTTGGAGTAGCAACCGGAATTACCAGTCCAACCTTATTTGCTTGGACCGCAGACTTGTCACCTAATGATCGTAGAGGTGTGGGAGCAGGCACAATGTTTATTGCACTTGAAATAGGAATAATGATTGGATCATTGTCAACTTTATTGACTTATAACAATTCGCTCAATTCTGTTCCACTGGTATTTTTATCAGCTGCATTTGTTGCTGGTATTGCGCTTATTTACCTTGTATGGCATATACTATATAAAGATTCACCTACCTAATTGCTGCTATTTAAATAGCGTTTCACCAAATAATGTCCTAAATAAATTAAAGGCGTAAGCAAAATAGCAATAAAAAGTTTAAGCAAATAATTGGTAGGCGCAACAGAAAGAAAATCATTAAAACTCATGGTGCCAGGTAAGACAAATCCAATATAAAGTACGACAATTGTATCAATTAACTGTGATATTACAGTGCTGCCCGTACTTCTTAACCAAATAAACTTGTTACCTGTTCGATTTTTTATCCAATGAAAAACAGTTGCATCAAGCAATTGTGAGAATAAAAATGCGGCAATGCTGCCAACAATTACAAATTGTGCTTGACCAAAAACTTTCGTAAACTCTGCATCGGTAGCCAGTGAAGAACCTTCAATTTCTTTTGTTGGCAAATTTAAGGCGATAGAAACTATTATAAAACAGTAGGCAATTAATCCGGCCGTAATCCAAGAAATTCTCCTAACTGCTTTTGCTCCATAAAACTCATTCAATAAATCAGTCAAAATAAATACAATAGGCCAAGGAATTACCCCCACAATTGTCGTAAAAGGTCCTATTTCCAAATTGCCAATAGAAAAAGATACAGGAATCTCTATTAACTTATTACTAATTAATTCAGCTGTGACTGCATTCGTAATAAAAAGACCAGCCAAAATGACAAATAACCATTGACGTCTCTGGTTCCATACACCCAAATCGGAATTTTCCATTTAATAAATTAGGTAAAAATATAACAGATTGTAAAACAGAATGTTCAATCTTCAGATTCTATTCCGTAGTCTAAGCGTTTTGCTTTAATAAATCTTGGTACGTAATATTTACTGGTCTTAAAATTGTCAATAACAACGCCCCTTGAAGAGGAAGAATGTATAAACTTAATCGCATCAGGTGTAACTTCAACAACCATTGCCACATGACCAACGCTCGAGGAATGAATATCTCTACCTTTGAAAAACATCAAATCTCCTGGTTGTATGTCGGCAAGTTTTACGGTTTTACCTAACTCAGCCATTCCTGTACTTGTACGTACTAAACTAAAACCAAAATTACCAAAAACGTATGAGATAAAACCGGAACAATCAAATCCAGAAGGCGTGGTTCCAGCCCATTTGTATGGCGTTCCTAAGAAATTTTTTGCAAAATTGATTACTTCATTGACCTGTTCATTGGGGACTTTAACAGAATCAGTAGTAGCGGATACCACCTGCCGAACCGAGTCAACTTTTGTTGTGTCCTCAACCACAGTTGTTTGACCGAATGACGTTAAAGAAAAAAAGCATCCAATCAGCAGCAAATAATTTAATATGAACTTATTTCTTTGCATTGCGGTTGCAAAAATATAATTAATTTCGAGTTAACAAACCTTTTTTCACATTTATGATTGACATCAAACAACTCAATAAACTATATTATTCAATTGGAGAAGTTGCAGAAATGTTCAATGTAAACGCTTCTTTAATAAGGTTTTGGGAGAAAGAGTTCAGTTTGATCCAACCCAAAAAAAGCAAAAAAGGAAACCGACTTTTCACCGTAAAAGACATTGAAAATTTTAACAAGATTTATCATTTGGTAAAGCATAACGGGTACACTTTAGAGGGTGCAAAAAAGGCACTCAAAGAAAAAAGTGAAGCACCAGAAATTCAGCGGAGCATTGATAAAGAAGCAATCATCCTAAAACTTGAAACAATAAAATCAAGATTGAATGATTTAAAAAATTAGCTTAACGATTTATTTTACTAAATGGAATAAATCTCGGTACGCTACTTTGATAATCTTTGTATTTAGGATACTTTCTTGCTGATATTTCTTCCGAAAAATCAGAACTTCCTTTAAACAAAATAACCAATAATAAACACCCAGCTATTGACCAATTGATCCATTCTCCAGTTGCAAAGACGCTAAAAAAGTAAAATATTATCCATATACTTTGTTCTGCCATATAGTTTGGGTGACGCACCAACGACCATAATCCTGAAGAAACAAATCCTGCTTCGAATTCTTCCAAAGGAAGATTATTGTTTATTCTTCGATGTTTTTCAGTTTGGAAATCATATTGCTGTTGATCAGCAACATATTCGATGGCTATAAATAAAACAAACAATACAGCGAGTACATAATCAACAGCACCCAAAGCCATCGTCGCATCGGTTCCAATAACCGTAAGAATTGGTAAAGTAAACAAGAAAATAAGCGTATTTTGATAAGCACATATGAAGAATAAATTAAAAATCATCCAAATAAAACGATTATTAAAACCGGGACGCTTTCTTAATTCTTCCCAACGGTAATCCTCTTCACCCGCCCAAAATTTCCATGTGTACGCTCCACGTCTGGCAAAATTATAAGTCAATCTAATGCCCCATAAAGTCACCAAAACAGCCATCAGGACCATTCTATCAGGCATCCCTGCTTGATAAGCCATAATCCATGCATAAACGATTGGGATTACGCTCCACAATTTGTCAACTTGCGAATTATTACCAGATATCTCCCCTACAACAAAACAATACGCAATAACACAAGCTACAACAATTGAAGTATCCCAAAGAATCTCAGCTTGTAAATAAGTTAAAGGTGTCCCAATGTAAAAAGAAAGAATTGGCACGACTACCACGGTAAAAATCAATAATAAGATAGTAATCAACATAATGTTTATTTTAAATTAAAGAGGTAATTAAGAGATTCTTCGACCATTTCTTCTTCCAAAAAGTTGTCAATACTTGCTTTTCCAATTGCTTCTAACAAGGTAAAATTAATTTTGTTCAGTTTATTTTTCTTGTCTTGTTTGATAATTTTCATGATTTCATTAATCGCTGAAGTAGGCATTTTGGGCAATTCGTAAATTTTCAGCAACTGATCTTTTATTTGATTAAACTCAGTATTACTTAAAAAATTTAATTTGTAAGAAAGATAGCTCTCTCCTATCATACCGAGGGCTACGGCATGACCATGAGAAACGGGATTTTTATTTAAAAGATAACCTTCAATTCCATGACCTATAGTATGTCCAAAATTCAACAATTTTCTCGGTCCATTTTCGAGGGGATCTTTTGACACAATTGTTTGTTTTATAACAATAGATTGTTTGATTGCTTCAGTATTAATTAGTTGATTTAAGGAATCAATTTTAACCAGTATATGCCATAATTCAACCTCACTAATTAAAGCATGCTTTAACATTTCTGCATATCCATTCTTTAATTCTTTATCTGGCAAAGTCCTTAAAAAATGATTATCCACATAAGTGTAAACGGGAAAAAAGATCGTTCCAATTAGGTTTTTATAATTTCCCAAATCAATTCCGGTTTTTCCTCCTATTCCAGCATCCACCATGGCCAACAAAGATGTTGGAATATTAATATAACTGATTCCACGCTTGTAGGTTGAGGCTATGAATCCTCCTAAATCAGATACAAGGCCACCTCCCAAATTTATCAACAAATCTTTCTTTTCAAATTGGTATTCGGCCAAAGCTTCCCAAACTTGAATACAAACCTCAATTATTTTATTTTCCTCGCCTGCAGGTAATAAAATTACTTCTGCTTTTGACAAGGAATTAAAACTTGTCAACAGATAATCTAAACAATAATTATGGGTGTTTTCATCAACAAGAATTGCAATATTGGCAGATGAAAAATTTTCAACCAACATCCTCTCAAATGAAGATTCCATTAATGGAGAAACTTCAAAAGCCATATTATCACTTTCTAAAACACGCATTATTCCGATTACAGATTAACAAAAATAACTATTCGATACTTTTAACATTGGTCATATTTGAAAAGCAATTAAATTTACAACATGATTTCATTTGAAAATACAGAGATAGCATTTAAAAGTAAATCTAACAAAGATTTAAATCGTGCATACAGATTATTCAAGTTAATTGGAAGTCCTGCATTAGTAAAATTTGGCAAATGGTTCACCAACTTGGCATTAAAAATCAACCTACCCATAAAAGGAATTATAAAAAAAACGATTTTCAAGCAGTTTTGTGGTGGGGAAACAATTGAAGATTGTAAAAATACCATAGAGCAACTGGGGAAATTTAAAATAGGTACAATACTCGATTATTCTGTGGAAGGCAAAACCTCAGAAGAAGATTTTGACGCAACGGTTGAAGAGATAATTTCAACAATAAAGGCCGCAAGAAATAATAAATTTATCCCCTTTGCTGTCTTTAAAATTACGGGAATAGCTAAGCATTCCATTCTCGAAAAATCAAATAGCTCTCATGATGAATTAAATGATACTGAATTAAAGGATTATCAGCAAACCATCAGTAGAGTAGATCGCATTTGTTCTGCTGCATTTGAACATAAAGTTCCAGTTTTTATTGATGCCGAGGAATCATGGATTCAAAATACCATTGATCGAATTACCAAAGACATGATGCGGAAGTATAATCGGGATTTAGCGATTGTATACAACACGCTTCAAATGTACCGTCATGACAGGCTTGAATTTCTAAACAATGAAATAAGCATTGCTAGAGAAGAAGGTTTTCATTACGGAGTAAAGCTCGTTCGCGGTGCTTACATGGAGAAAGAAAGAGACAGGGCCGAAAAATTTGGTTACCCCTCTCCTATTCAACCGGATAAATCTGCCTCCGATGTTGATTTTAATTCAGCCTTGGAAATAATTATACAAAACATTGATTGCATGGCCTTATGTTCGGGGTCTCACAATGAAAACAGTGCTCTTATATTGGTAGAGTTGATGCATAAATATAATGTTTCACAAAATGACCAAAGGATTTACTTTGCACAATTACTTGGCATGAGTGATCATATTTCTTACAATTTAGCGCACAGCGGATTCAATGTTGCAAAATATGTCCCTTACGGACCAGTTAAAGAAGTCATGCCATATTTGTTGAGACGCGCCGATGAAAATACATCTGTAGCTGGTCAAACAAGTAGAGAACTCAGTTTGATCATAAAAGAAAGAAGCCGAAGAAAACAATAGCTCTTTTTTAAACCTCAATATTTAGCCAATCAATATGTTTTCTAAGAAAGCTTAAGGTTAAAGCCTCATTACTGGTAGTTTCAGGTTGATAATTGTACTCCCAATTCGCATTTTTTGGTAAACTCATTAGAATTGACTCTGTTCTGCCTCCCGATAACAATCCAAATTTGGTTCCCCTATCGTTTACCAGATTGAATTCAACATAACGCCCTCTCCTTAAATTTCTCCAGCGCAAATTTTCTTCACCAAATGATTTATTTTTACCGAGATTAACTTGTTCTTCATAGACAATTGGAAATAATTTACCAAGAGCAATACAAAACTCAAAAATTTCCTCCTTTGTATGCCCAGAATCAGCACCTAAATGGTCAAAGAAAATACCACCTACACCTCGAGTTTCATCTCGATGTGGAATAAAAAAATAATCGTCAGCCCACAATTTAAATTTATGATAAGCATCCCTGTCAAATTGATCACATACCATTTTTAATGCTTCATGAAATGATTTCGCTTGACTAGGAAAAATGTAATGTGGGGTTAAGTCAATTCCTCCTCCAAACCAAAATACCCCGGTATCCAATTCAAAATACCGCACATTCATGTGAATTATAGGTACAAATGGATTAAAAGGATGCAAAACAATCGAAACACCTGTTGCAAAGAATGAATTCCCATCCAAGCCCAATTGTTTTTTCATGATTTCAGTGACCGGTCCAAAAACCTCTGAAAATGCGACACCTCCCTTTTCTATGACGGCTCCATCCTGAATAATTCTTGTTCTTCCACCGCCCCCTTCAGCTCTATCCCACAAATCCTCTTGAAATAACGATCGTCCATCGGTTAATTCTAACGCATTGCAAATGTGATCTTGAAGACCTTTGAAAGCTAGCGATATAGATTCTCTATTCATTATTTTCAACATTGATTAGATCATAATCTTCCTGTTCAATAATAAATGTCTTCGAATTTTCCGAACCAGCACCAACTTCTATTTGATTGATTTTAAAGTCATTCATTAAGAGATGTGGATAAGGATTATTTAGTAGCAATAATGAAGAAAAATAAAGCATGACATCATATCCTTGTACTGCCATCTTTGTCAAATCAGCGTTGTACTTTTTTCTGTAAACACGATTAAAATCTTCAATTTTTTGATAACTGTAATTCAAATCATTTGGACTTGGATAACGAAAATTCAATCTGTTTTTATAAATAGATTTTAAATCGTCAAAATTAACCCAATCTTTAGTGCCATAAAATTGAATTTTGTCTGAAGCTAATTTTTGCGTGGAGCTAATTAAGTTATTCATAAATGTTATAGCTTGACCTTTATCGTTTGTTGGAAAAACAATCACATTTTTAACATTAGATTTTATGAAAGTCTTGAAATTTTGAGGTGTAGCTTCCACAAGTTTTGGTCTGGTTCCGTCTATTGTTTCATTCATAAAAGCATTTCTAAAGCTTTCATAAAGCACCATTTCTTTTTCAATTGCAGTTTTAACCAGAATTATTTGATCTTTAGAATTATTTTTCAAAATATATTTGGCCATACCTGCCATAAGTGTTGCATCAGAGGCTACAGCATGATAAACATGAGGGTTGTTTTTAAGCACAGCGGCGGGCGCAATTGCTGGACAAACCATTCTCGCATTGTGCTCGGCACACCATTTTGCCACAATAGTTGAATGATCAGGTAACAATGGTCCGAAAACTATATCAACATCTTGAAATTCGTCAGATTGAAGAATTTTCTTTAAAGTAACTGAATCATTTCTCATATCAAAAACATGAAAATCTGCATTTAAACCTAATCCTTCAAGGGTATCCAATGCCAATTTTGCGCCCATGTAAAAATCTGTGGCTATAATCTGAATACTTTCTGAATAACCCGCCCCTTTATCAAGATAGAATGGAAGTAATAATGCAATCTTATAATGATCTTTAACTGGATAAACCTTAGCATTAGTAACAACACCATTTTCTTTACTGGTTATATCACCATAAGCGACATTCTCAGAAATCTCTTTGGCAACTTTAAGTTTTAACACCATGCCTTTTGAAAGCGCAGTATTCTTGAGATTGTTTGAACTTTTAATCTCATCAACAGAAATCATGAACCTTTTGGATAAACCGTATAGTGTCTCACCGTCCATTACGGTGTAACTTATCAACGTATCCCCCATTGAATAACCAACATTTTGATACTTAGGAACGACTGTATCAACAATAATAGGCGTATTGTCCAATTGATTTTCCTCAGTCACAAAAGCATTATCACTAAATAATGGTTCTTCGGTTAACTCCCTTTCTACATTTTTGATTTTCAATACTTGCCCGACTTTAATACCAGATGACACGATAGGATTATGTTTTGTAATAGAATCTGCAGATACACCATATCTTTTAGCTATGCCATACAATGTTTCTTTCTGCTTGACCGTGTGATCAACTGTCACCAGCGGAACTGGTATAAGTAACTTTTTTCCAATAGATAATCCTTTTTCAATACCAGGATTACTAGCTAATATCTCTGATTGTGGCACATTGTAAAGTTTTTGTAATCCATACACAGTATTACCTTCTTCTACAATATGTACATAGTATTTTCTCCCATTTACCAATTCCTTTTTCGCAACGGATGGTTGAGCAAACAAGATTGAAGTAAACAACAAAAAACTGAGCGCAATATAAATTTTCATAAACTTAAATTTTGTTTAATTATTCCCATTCTATTGTAGCAGGCGGCTTAGAACTAATATCATAGGTTACGCGATTAATTCCCTTTACTTGATTGATTATACGGTTAGAAATTTTAGCTAAAAAATCATAGGGTAAATGACACCAGTCTGCCGTCATGCCATCAGTTGAAGTTACTGCACGCAGTGCAACAGCGTTCTCATAGGTACGCTCATCACCCATTACGCCAACCGATTGCACGGGTAGAAAAATTGCACCTGCCTGCCAAACGTCATCATATAAATGATCCTCTTTCAATCCGTTTATAAATATTGCGTCTACTTCTTGTAAAATTCGGACCTTATCTTTAGTAACTTCTCCCAAAATACGAATGCCTAAGCCGGGACCCGGAAATGGGTGTCTTCCCAATATAGTTCCATCAATCATCAAAGACTTTCCAATTCTTCTCACCTCGTCTTTGAATAACAAGCGTAAAGGCTCTACCACTTTTAATTTCATATAATCGGGCAATCCTCCTACATTATGATGTGATTTTATTGTTTGCGAAGGTCCACCATTTACGGATACTGACTCAATTACGTCAGGATAAATAGTACCTTGACCTAACCATTTCGCGCCTTCAACTTTTTTTGATTCTTCATCAAAAACTTCAATAAATACTCTTCCAATAGCCTTTCTTTTAAGTTCTGGATCGGTTATACCCTTCAGTGCTTGATAAAATTCTTCAGAAGCATCAACACCCTTAACGTTCAGCCCCATGTGTTTATAGGAAGACAAAACATCTTGGTATTCATCCTTTCGCAATAATCCATTATCAACAAAAATACAATGCAATTGATTTCCTATAGCTTTATTCAATAATACAGCAGCAACAGATGAATCGACTCCTCCGGACAAGCCTAAAATTACTTTGTCATCACCAATAGCTGCGCGAAGTTGACTTACAGTCTCTTCAACAAAAGATTCAGGGGTCCAATCTTGTTTGCATCCACAAATATCAACAATGAAGTTTTTCAATAAAAAAGCTCCTTCCAAAGAGTGATATACTTCAGGATGGAATTGAACGCCAAAAGTATTTTCGCCAAGTATTTGATAACCTGCAATCTCAACATCCGAAGTACTGGCAATTATTCGGTAGTTATCTGGTATTTTTTTAATTGTATCCCCGTGTGACATCCAAACTTGAGAGCCATCTGAAATATTTTTCATTAACACATTTTCACGATCAACAAATGACAAATGCGCCCTGCCATATTCTCTAATTGTTGAAGGTAAAACTTCCCCTCCATAATGGTGGGATAAATATTGTGCACCAAAACACACTCCTAACAGAGGAAAATTGCCTTTAATTTTAGATAAATCAGGCTTGGGAGAGGATTGATCTCTAACAGAAAAAGGACTTCCGGATAAAATTACACCTTTAATATTCTCTACAAGTTCAGGACATTTATTCCATGGATGAATTTCACAATAAACATTCATTTCTCTCACCCTTCTTGCTATTAATTGAGTGTATTGAGAACCAAAATCTAAAATCAATATTTTCTCATGCATAATACAAAGATATGGTAAGAATAAACTTGAAAATTGAATAAAAAAATACAACTTTCAACATGCTTTGTTAACAAATACGCACGCTTATTTTTTTACAACTTCGTTACAAGCTAAGTTTTGAGCTGATTGGGATGATAATTTCAGGAAATATTTGACAAAAACTAGCAATATTTAATTAAATTTGGCATTCTCAAAAAACAAGAATTAAACACATGTTAGCAGGATTATTAAAAAGTTTTTTCGGTGATAAAAGCGCCAAAGACAGAAAGGAATATCAACCGATCATAGATAAGACCAATGAATTTTTCAATACATATAGAAATCTTTCAGACGACGAATTAAGGGCTAAAACTGTCACTTTTCAAGATCAAATCAAGAAAAAATTAGCTGGTTTAGAGGCTGAAATGGCTGATTTACGAGCTAAAGCAACTGACATTAACACACCTATAGAAGAAAAAG